>OGJS01001034.1_pt1 | contig 13499 bp, 9 predicted proteins | sample 1572241 | NCBI WGS metagenome assembly OGJS01 (sample SAMEA2582145, study PRJEB24529) | metagenome | biome: Human gut stool | place: China | collected 2011 | reverse complement strand
TTCATGGTAAAAGTACAAAAAAATACCGTATTAACCGTTTTATTACTATTTTTGTAGGCAAATAGCGATGCATGGACAACTCATCATTGATAAAATCTCCGATTTCTGAGGAATTGGAGGACTTCAAGAAGCTTTTTGAAAGTACCCTCTCCAGTTCCAACCTTTTGCTGAACAGCGTAATTGCGCATATCCGGCAGAAGAACGGGAAGATGATGCGCCCCATTCTGGTGCTTCTGGCTGCGAAGCTTTTTGGCAAGGTATGTCCTGCAACCCTGCATGCTGCGGTTGCGTTGGAACTTCTTCATAATGCCAGCCTTGTGCACGATGATGTAGTGGACGAAAGTACTGAACGCCGTGGACAACTCTCCGTTAATGCCATTTTCAATAATAAAGTAGCCGTACTGGCAGGCGATTATCTGCTTGCAACAGCGTTGGTGCAAGTGGGCATGACCCGTAACCATGACATTATCGACATCGTCTCCTGCCTGGGGCAGGATTTGGCAGATGGTGAACTTCTGCAGCTTTCCAACGTCAGCAATCTCCATTTCTCCGAGGAAGTCTATTTCGACGTTATCCGCAAGAAGACGGCCGTGCTCTTTGCAGCTTGTACGAAGGCGGGCGCTCTCTCGGTGGGGGCCAGCGATGAAAAGGCGGAATCTGCGCGTCTGTTCGGTGAATATATCGGGCTTTGTTTTCAGATAAAGGATGATATTTTCGATTACTCCGAGAGCAAGGAAATAGGCAAACCTACCGGAAATGATATGGTGGAGGGGAAGTTGACTCTGCCTGCGCTTCATGTGCTCAATACCGTGAAGGATAAAACAGCGGAAGAAATTGCCGTAAAGATAAAGAATGGGGAGGCAACGCCTGGCGAAATAGCCCATTTAATCGAATTTACCAAGCAGAATGGTGGTATAGAGTATGCTTCGCAAGTGATGTATGACTATAAGGAAAAGGCTCTTTCTTTGCTGGCTTCTTTGCCCGATACGGAGGTAAAAGTAGCGCTAGCCGGGTATCTGGATTATGTGGTAGAACGGGAAAAATGACGGACTGTTTCCGGTTGATAATATGAGAAAGCCTGATGGAACCCACTCCATCAGGCTTTATTTATAGGTAAATGCAGCTTCCTCTTAGAAGAATTTCATCTCTTCACCCTTGATTTCCGAAAGCAGCAGGTTGGCAAGACGACTGGTTCCCAGACGGAACAGCTCGTTGTTCAGCCATTCTTCGCCGAGCACTTCCTTGACGATGGTGTAATAAATCAGTGCATCGTTCACGCAGTTGATTCCTCCTGCGGGCTTAAAGCCTACCTTGATACCCGTCAGCTCGTGATATTCTTTGATGGCCTGGCACATAACCAGGGCGGCCTCCGGCGTGGCGGCAGGCTGCTGCTTGCCGGTGGAAGTCTTGATGAAATCGGCACCCGAATACATGGAAAGGATGGATGCTTTTTTGATGTTCGAAGCCGTCTTCAAAGCTCCGGTTTCGAGGATTACCTTCATGTGGTGCTCTTTGCAGGTTGCTTTGAGTTCTTGTATCTCCTCGCACATGCCTTCATAGTCTCCCGCCAGGAACTTGCCCACCGAAATAACGATGTCTATTTCATCGGCGCCTTCCATCAGTGCCATGGCAGTTTCTGCCACTTTCACTTCAATGAAAGTCTGGGAGGAGGGGAAACCTGCTGATACACAAGCTATTTTTACATCTTCCACTTCCAGCGTGTCTTTTACGACTTCTGCAAAATTGGGGTATACACAGATGGCTGCCACATTCTTCAGGTCGGGGAACTCTTCGTCGAATTTATTCACTTTCTGGGTGAATTTCATGACGCTTTCGTCGCTGTCCGTACTGTTCAGTGTGGTGAGGTCAATGCAGTTGAAAAGGAATTTCTTTACCTCCGGCGTGTTGTTTGCCGGCACTTTCTCTGCAATGATTCTGGCAGCTTGTGCAGCTATTTCCGCATCATCCAGTTGGGTGTTGTACTTTGCCAGGGCGGCGTCATACTTACTCTGGGTAGGCTCATTCTTCTCCATGGTCTTTCAATTTAGGGTTATTGATATGTCTTGTCTGGTCACGTCTGGTTTTCTTCTCGAAGTTGCGGCAGAAGGCGTCTGTCAGGTTCACTCCGGTCTGGTTCGCAAGGCAGAGAAGTACCCAAAGAACATCTGCCATCTCATCGTCGAGATTGTCTTTTTCTCCTTTCTTGAAGGATTGGTCGCCATACTTGCGTGCCATGACGCGGGCGAGTTCGCCCACTTCTTCGGTCAGTATCGCCATATTGGTGAGTTCGCTGAAATAGCGCACTCCGTATTCCTTTATCCAGGAATCCACTTGTTTCTGTGCTTCTTCTAACGTCATTATTCCTTGTTTTTTGTATCTATACAGATGGTCACGGGACCATCGTTCATCAGTTCTACTTTCATATCGGCACCAAATTCGCCGGTACCTATTTCTTTACCTAATGCTAAACTCAGTTCCCGGCAGAATTGTTCGTACAGCGGGACGGATATTTCCGGTCGTGCTGCCCGTATGTAGGAAGGGCGGTTACCTTTCTTGGTGGAGGCGTGTAGGGTGAACTGGCTGATAACCAGTATTTCGCCGCCTGCCTCAAGAATGGATTTGTTCATCACGCCGTTTTCGTCATCGAAAATGCGCAGGTTGACTATCTTCTTGCAAAGCCAGTCAATATCTTCTTTTCCATCGGATTCTTCGATGCCTACGAGTATCATGAGGCCTTTTCCAATGGAGGCTTTGCAGGTTCCGTTGATGGTGACGGAAGCGTGTCCGGCACGTTGTATCACTACTCTCATGTTATTCTTGTCTTTTTGAGGGAACAAAGTTACGAATTAATTCGTTGTGTGCATGGCTTTACAGACGGATTTATCAGTTATTATTTCTCTGAGAAATAGGTCTGGATGATTTTGGCTTTCGCTTCTCCCACCACGGCGGCAAGCTCCTCGGCAGATGCTTCGCGGATACGCTTCACGCTTTTGAACTCCTTGAGCAATGCGCTTTTCGTCTTTTCGCCGATGCCTTTTATCTCGTCCAGTGCAGAGGCAATCTGCCGTTTGCTGCGCTTGTCGCGGTGGAAGGTAATGGCGAAGCGGTGCACTTCATCTTGAATCTGCGTCAGCAGTCGGAAGAGGGGGGTGTTCTGTTTCAATCCGATGGTCTGGGGAGGGTAGCCATACAATAGCTCGGAAGTGCGGTGTTTGCCATCTTTGGCAAGTCCGGCGATGGGGATGTTCAGGCCAAGCTCGTCTATCGCCTCTTTTACGGCGCTCATTTGCCCTTTTCCGCCGTCGGTGATAAGAAGGTCGGGCAGGGGTGCTTTCTCTTCTATAGCGCGCTGATAGCGCCGTTTTACGACCTCTTTCATGGAGGCATAGTCATCCGGTCCCTCTACGGTCTTGATATTGTACTTGCGGTAATCCTTCTTGGAAGGTTTCCCCTTGACGAAGACCACGCACCCGGCCACGGGGTCGGAACCCTGGATGTTGGAGTTGTCGAAACATTCTATCTGCATGGGCAGGCGGTCCAGGTGCAGCTCTTGCTGTATTTCTTTCAGCAGGCGCACGGTCCGTTGCTCCGGATTCAGCTTTTCGGCTTGCTTCAGGCGGTCGGCTTTGTACTGCTTCACATTGAGGATGGAGAGTTCCAGCAGTTTCTTTTTGTCTCCCCGTTGCGGGATGGTAAAGACGACATCTTTCAGCTCCATATCCAGCTCAAAAGGCACGATGATTTCACGAGAAAGGCTCTTGTATCTTTCCCGCATTTCGATGATGCCGAGAGAGAGCAGTTCTTCTTTGCTCTCATTCAATCGTTTCTTGTATTCAAAGGTGAAAGCCTGGTTGATGGCACCGTTCGTAATGTGCAGGTAGTTGACGAAAGCGGACTTTTCATCGCTGTCTTCTTCGATGGAGAACACGTCGATATTGTGCAGCACGTTGCTTACCACTTCCGATTTCGCCCGGTAGTTTTCCAGCAGCAGGTATTTCTTCTTTATCTTCTGTGCTTCTTCAAACTTCATTTCGGCTGCCAGTTCCTGCATTTGCTGGAAAAGCATCCGTTCTATCTCCTGGGTATTCCCTTTGAGTATTTCCTTGATTTCAGCGATGTTTTTCAGATACTCTTCCTGGCTTTGCTTCCCGATGCAAGGTCCTGCACAGTTCTTGATGTGGTATTCCAGGCAAACATTGAACTTTCCGGCACGTATGTTTTCCGGAGAGAGGTTCAGGTGGCATGTACGCAAAGGGTACAGATGCTTGATGAGGTCGAGTAATGCGTACATGGAAGGTATATGGCTGTAAGGGCCATAATAGGAGGAACCGTTACGGATTATCTTCCGGGTTCTGAATACGCGTGGAAAGTATTCGTTCTGCACGCAGATGCTGGGATACGTCTTGTCGTCTTTCAACAGTACGTTGTAGCGAGGCTTGTATTTCTTGATAAGATTGTTTTCCAGCAATAGCGCGTCTTCTTCCGTATTCACCACGATATATCGGATATCTGCAATCTTGCTGACCAGCACCCTCGTCTTTCCCGGTTCGTGCTCCCGGTTGAAGTAGGAAGACACTCTTCGCTTCAGATTCTTTGCCTTTCCTACATATATAATAGTCCCTTCGGTATTCAGATATTGGTAAATACCGGGACTTTCGGGAAGGTTGGATACAATCCCTTTGAGGTAGTCGTTAGTTCTGAGTTCTTCCATAATACCGACGTTTCACCACAGATTACACAGATTAGCGCAGATTTCTATTCGATAAAACTGTGTTTTGTGGTGGATAAATAATCTGTGTTAATCTGTGTAATCTGTGGTGAAATATGAAATGGCTAAAGCGACAGCACAGCCTCCACTTCCACATCATCTCCAAACACATCCTTGCCATGAAGCTCTTTCAGCTCGATGATGAAGTTTACATACACTTTCTTGGGGTTCATCTGTTTCACCAGTTTGCAGGCGGCTTCCATTGTTCCACCGGTTGCCAGCAAGTCGTCGTGTAGCAATACTACATCGTCTTCATTGATGGCATCCTTGTGCATCTGCACGGTGTCTTTGCCATATTCTTTATCATAGCTTTCTTCAATGGTTTCTGCAGGAAGCTTTCCCGGCTTGCGGATAGGTACGAAGCCTGCCCCCAGTCTGGTGGCGAGAATGGGGCCCATAATGAATCCTCTTGATTCTATACCCACTACTTTGGTGATGCCTTTGTCTTTATACATCTCGTATAGTGTGTCCGAGAGTTCCTGCAAGGCGGTAGGCTCCTTGAACAAGGTAGTTACATCGTAGAATAGAATTCCCGGAATGGGGAAGTCGGGTATTTCTCGGATGCTTTTGGTAAGAGTTTCTTTGCTCATAATCAGTTTATTTAATACGTTTATTGAATTCTTTGTTTCACGTGGAACTTTGCGCTCTATCGTCCGCAAAGTACCAGTAGCACGTTAATGTCGCTTGGAGATACTCCCGGAATCCGACTCGCTTGGGCTATTGTTTCCGGATCTATCTTCATCAGCTTCTGTCTAGCTTCGGTAGAAAGGGATTGAATGGAATTATAGTCAAACTTACCTTTTATCTTGATGCTTTCCAATCTTGCCAATTTATCCGCAATAATCCGTTCGCGTCCGATGTATCCCTCGTACTTGATGAGTATTTCTGCAGCTTCTACAATTTCTTCCTTTCTATCGGATATTTTATCCAGTTCTCGTTTAAAGGCACTGACGTGTTCGGCAATGTTCTCAATCGTTATCTGCGGACGGTTTATCAAATCTATCAATTTGCATCCCTGGCGCAGTGGAGTTGTGCCGAGCTGCTCCAATACCGGATTGATTAATGCCGGTTTCATCGAGTAATTCCGCGCGAAGTCTATAATTCGGTTCACGGCTTCACGTTTTTCTGTCAGCAGCTTGTACCGCTCTTCCTTGGCGAGTCCCAGCTTCCAGGCTTTTTCCGTGAGTCGCATGTCCGCATCATCCATACGGAGCAGGATGCGATATTCGGCACGGGAAGTAAACATACGGTAAGGCTCGTCCACACCTTTTGTTACCAAGTCATCGATTAAAACGCCGATATATGCTTCATCCCTTGCAAGGGTGAACGGTTCTCCGCCGTGGCAATTGATGTGGGCGTTGATACCTGCCATGATTCCTTGTCCAGCTGCTTCCTCGTAACCGGTTGTTCCGTTTACTTGTCCGGCAAAGAACAGATTCTTTATATTCTTCGTTTCCAGCGTATGTTTCAGTTGGGTGGGGTCAAAGAAGTCGTATTCGATGGCATAGCCCGGGCGGTAGATGACGAGGTCTCTGAACGCCGGTATCTTTTTCAATGCTGCAATCTGGATATTCATGGGCAATGAAGAAGAGAATCCATTCAAGTAGAGCTCTTGGGTTGTTTCCCCTTCGGGCTCCAGGAAAAGCTGGTGCTGCGGTTTGTCGGGGAAAGTCACAATCTTGGTTTCTATACTGGGGCAATAACGTGGGCCGATACTTTGGATTTGTCCGTTGAAAAGGGGAGAATCCGGCAGACCTTCCTGCAGGATGCGGTGTGCTTCTTCGTTGGTGAAGCAGGTCCAGCAAGGGAGCTGTTTCAAATGGCGTACATGAGTGTCCATGAACGAGAACTTGTGGAAGTCACATTCTCCGTCTTGGATTTCCATATCCTCATAATGCACGCTGCGTCCATCTATGCGTACGGGGGTTCCCGTCTTCATGCGTCCAAAGGTGATGCCATGCTTTGCGATGGATTCGGTTAATTGGTAGGATGCAGGTTCTGCCATACGTCCGCCTGGAAGCATGGTACGTCCCACGTGCATCAGTCCGTTGAGGAAAGTTCCTGCGGTGAGTACTACACATTTGGCATGGAACGTTACTCCCCATAATGTGACTACTCCCGTAATCTCACCGTTTTCAACGAGGATTTCCTGCACGGTATCCTGCCAGATATGCAGGTTGGGGATATTTTCCAGTATCTCTCTCCATGCCCAGATGAATTTGTTGCGGTCGCACTGCGCGCGCGGACTCCACATGGCGGGGCCTTTGGAGCGGTTCAATATGCGGAACTGGATAGCCGTTTTATCGGTTACCAATCCCATATATCCGCCTAAGGCGTCTATTTCGCGTACTATCTGTCCTTTGGCGATACCTCCCACTGCCGGGTTACAACTCATCTGTCCGATTTTGTTCATATCCATTGTGATAAGACAAGTCTTCGAACCCAGGTTTGCAGCAGCGGCAGCGGCTTCGCATCCTGCGTGTCCGGCGCCGATTACAATAACGTCATACTTAAACTCCATTCGTTCAGTGTATTTTAAAACTGTGCAAAGTTACGAAAAAAGTTGTATGCCGGGACGTGTCATATCTTAAAATCCGGATATATCTTCTTTGGCATTGCTTATATTTCCGTATCCAGTATCATACTTATTGCTTGGAATGCTTAGACTATAGACATATTGCTTGTGTTTAGCTTAAAATACAATCAAAATGAAGCTTTTTGAATACTATTGCTTTTCTTTTTGAAAAAGATACATACCTTTGCAGCGTTTGGATATTAAAAAGTGTTTTGATTGACTAATTTTAAGGAAGAGAAGCATGAGAAAGAAATTCTTCTTGTTAATCATTGTCTGCCTGGTTATGGGGGCAGGAGTGATGGCTCAGACGTCTACGGTCTCGGGAACAGTATTTGCCGAGGACAACAATGAGCCGATTATTGGGGCATCGGTATTGGTGAAGGGTACAACGCTGGGGGCCGTGACCGATATCGAAGGTAAATTTACAATCTTGAATGTGCCGGGCACGGCAAAGACAGTGATTGTCTCTTTTGTAGGTATGCAGAAAGTAGAAGCTGCCATAAAGCCTGCTATGAAGGTGGTGCTGAAATCGGATTCGGAACTGCTGGATGAAGTGATGGTGGTGGCTTACGGCACGGCCAAAAAGAGCAGCTATGCAGGTTCGGCTTCTTTAGTGAAAGCGGATGCGCTGAAAGACATTCCGACGACCAGCTTTGAAAACGCGTTGAACGGTAAAGTGGCGGGCTTGCAACTGACGAATAATTCCGGCCAGGCGGGTTCCGCACCGGCCATCCGCATCCGTGGCATAGGTTCTATGAATGCCGGGAATGAACCGTTGTATGTAGTGGACGGTGTTCCGGTCTCTTCGGGCAATACGGGGCAGATGAGCGGTGAGCTCTATTCTACCAACAACATCATGAATACGTTGAACCCGGAAGACATCGAATCTATTTCTGTATTGAAAGATGCGGCGGCCAGCTCGCTTTATGGGTCGCGTGCGGCAAACGGCGTCATTCTGATTACTACCAAAAAAGGACAGATTGGCAAGCCGGTGGTGACGCTGAAAGCCGAAGTGGGCTTCACGCCCTGCTGGGCAACGGACAACTATGAAACGGCCAGCGTACAGGAGAATGTGAATATGCTCTACACCGTATTTCACGATGCCCGTACAAGCGGTAAGGGCGAAACGGACGAAAAGGCGGCAGCCTATGCCATAGGCCAGTTGAACAGCCGTTTCAACAAACATGGCTACCAATTTACCACAAATGGTACGGGAGCTTACGAGAACGTCAATATCCTTGAGTACGACAACTCCGGGCGTGGAGGCAAATACTACGATTGGGACAAGGCATATTTCCGTACCGCCATTTACCAGACCTACGATATGTCCGTCAGCGGTGCTACGCAGAATACCAACTATTACACTTCCCTTTCCTATACCCAGGACGAAGGACGTTTGAAGATGAACAGCTTCGACCGTGTTTCCGGTCGCCTGAACCTCACCCAGAAGGTGGGGAAATTCCTTGAACTGACCACCAATGCCAGCCTGGCGCGTACCAAGAAAAGCGGTTATAATGATACACGCAACACGGGCAGTAATTACTTCATGCAGACCCGTAACTTGCTGTGGGGACTCTACTGGCCCACTGATTACAAGACCGGCGAGCTCTGGACCGAACGTTACGGTAGCTACGCCTACAATGGGCTTTATTATGACAAAGAGTGGGAGAACGGTTCTACCAGTACCAAAATCATGGCTGCGGAGACGCTCACCCTGCATCTGATGCCGGGCCTGGACCTTCGTTCTATCTACTCTTACGACAATACTACTGTAAAAGACCATATCTATTACAGTGCCAATCACTATAAAGGCTCGGCAGACAATGGGAATGTCAACGAATACCGTACTACATACGAGAAGATGGTTACCTCCACTACCGCCAATTATACCGGCACCTTCGACAAACACACAGTTGGCACCATGGTGGGTTTCGAAGCGGAGAAGAACAAGACAGACTATGTGCGTGCCACAGGAAGCAATCTTGCGGTCAGCACCATTCATACAGTTTCTACTGCCGGAACGCAGACTTCTGCCGGATATTCCTGGGGAAACTCGATGGTGTCCGTGCTCTCCAAGTTGGATTATAATTACGATGAACGCTACTTCATTTCCGGTTCTTACCGCCGCGACGGTTCTTCCCGGCTCAGCAAGCAGGAACGTTGGGGAAACTTCTGGTCAGTGGCAGGAGCGTGGAACATCATGCGCGAGGGTTTTATGAGCAAATATTCTTTCCTGAGCAACCTGCGTATACGTGCCTCTTATGGTATTAACGGTACGCTGCCTTCGGACAATTACGGCTATATGAGCTTGATGAGCTATACCAGTAAGTACATGGGTAACCCGGGCGGTACAATCACTACCGTCACCAATGACAAGCTGTCTTGGGAGACGAGCTACAACACGAATGTGGGTATCGACTTCGGCTTCTTCGGCCAGCGTCTGCGCGGTACGGTGGAATACTTCAACCGTGATTCGAAGAACCTGCTCCAGGATGTTCCCATTTCGATGGTTACGGGATTTTCCTCTACGTTGCGGAACGTAGGATGCATCAACAACCATGGGGTAGAGGTGGAGTTGAGTGGTGACATCATTAATAGTAAAGGATGGTTATGGAGTGCCGGTGCCAACGCAACCTTCCTCCGTTCTGAGGTGAAAGAGTTGTATGGCGGTGCGGACATTATCTGGTACGACCCCACCAGTAGCGACAGCCGTGCGCAATATGTATACCGGGAAGGTCAGTCCACGCTGGCTTTCTATGGATACGAATGGGCAGGTGTGGACAAGACCAACGGCAAGAACGTCTACTATGTAAATGACCCCAAGAATGGCAAGGCCGGAGATTTTGAGTATAACGGACGCGGAGCTACTTATGACTATAACAATGCCAACTACACCATCATCGGCAATGCCGTTCCCAAAGTGTATGGGGGCATCAATACCTCGGTCTCCTACAAAGGCATAGCCCTTTCGTTGGGCTTTACCTATAAGATAGGAGGAGACTTGTACGATGGAGCCTACATGGATGTGGCCGACGACGGTTATTATTGGGAGCGTATCCGTGCTAAAAGCTACTACAACAACCTTTGGACGCCAGACCATACGAACGGTACAGAGCCCCGTATCGAAGGTGTAGACCTCGATGACCCGCAACAATACAGCAGCCGCCACTTGTTCAATGCCAGTTATCTGCGCTTGAAGAATCTCTCATTGGCCTATCCGCTGCCCAAAGCCATGACCCGCAAGGCTTTCATCGAGAATGCCCGCCTTTTCTTCACTGCCAGCAACCTTTGGACAATAGCCAAATACAAGGAGGCAGACCCCGAAGTGAGCGAATACGGCACACGTGGTTGGGAAACCCCTATCGGAAAAACATTTGTCGTTGGCGTTGAATTGAAATTTTAATGAACTGGAGGAACTAACAATGAAAAAGATATATCATTTATTGGCACTTGTGATACTTGGTGCCTTTACATTCACTTCGTGTGACGATTTTCTGGATATGCAGCCCACCAACTCCGGAAATGCAGAAGGTGCTGTTGGTACGGTAGCCGATGCGCAGGTGGTTATCAACGGTGTGATGAGTGCGATGACCTCATCGTCCTATTACGGCAGAAACCTTTTTATGTACGGTGATGCCAAGGGCGGTGACCTCACGATTTTTGCTGCCGGACGCGGACTGGATGCATTCTATACGTTCAACCACACTTCTAACAGCAATACTTATTCCGGTTTCTGGAGCCGTGGATATTACTGCGTTCTGCAGGTCAACACCTTGTTGAGCAACATTGAGAAGCTGGAAGAATCGGGCAGTATGGAAGACTTTTCCGAAGCCAAAGGGCAGGCGTTGACTCTGAGGGCGCTGTTCTATTTCGATTTGGTCCGTCTCTACGGGCTTCCTTACAATTACAACAAGACCTCTTATGGAGTTCCCAATGTAACCGAGCCGCTTACGGTGAACGCCCAGCCCACCCGTGCTACTGTGGAGGAGAACTATCGCCAGATTCTGCAGGACTTGTCGGACGGGGCGGCCCTGCTTGCCAAGAAGAAGACAAAGCAGAGCGGATATGCGGACTATTACACCAACATAGCCCTGCAAGCGCGTGTGAAACTCTATATGGAAGATTATGACGGTGCTTTGAACGCTGCCCGGGAGATTATAGAAAGCGGTGTGTACAAACTGTATGAGCCTGCCGATTGGACGGCTTCCTGGAGCAAGCAGTTTGGTTCCGAGTCCATCTTTGAGCTGGGCATCACCACTGAGGAATCAGACCTGGGAACTTCTTCTTTGGGCTTTTACCTGATGCGCTACGGACAGTTGAAGAATGCCATGGGCTGGTATCTTGCCAGCGATTATTTCCTGAACCGTCTGGGTGAAGACGAGACGGATGTGCGTTGGGGAATCATGGACAACGATGAATACTGGGTGGACAATGAGATTGAACGCAAGGGAGCCTGCTACAAGTATATGGGTAGTACCACCCTGGCAGGTGACGGCAAGGCAACCAATACAGCCGTCAATATCAAGATAATCCGTCTTTCCGAGATATATCTGATTGCCGCCGAAGCAGCCTTGCACTCCACGAAGCAGGAAGCAGGCGCAGATGCCTCCGCCGGTTACTTGAATGAAATCCGCAGGCGTTCTCCCGGACTGGCACCGGCCACTGCCGCTACCATTACCGATGATATGATTCTGGACGAGCGCAGCAAGGAGCTTTTTGGTGAAGGACAACGCTTCTTCGACATGATGCGTATGGGCAGAACCATCGAATTCAACGACGATTTTCAAGATATTCCGGTGAGTCACCGTGGAAAAACAATCGACCGTACTTTCGAGAAGATTGTGCTTCCTATTTCGCAGGATGAGATAAATGCCAATCCGGCATTGGAGAACCAGCAGAATCCGGGATATTAGTCGTTCCCTGCTGTCTATTGTTTGCTACTCCTTGTATATCAGGGAGGTATTTTGCCAACAAGTTGTCACTGCCTTGGCAAACTTTTGCCACGCCTATGGCAAAGTTTTGCCAACGCGGTGGCAAAGTCTTGCCAATGGGAAGGCAAAACCTTGTCATAGGCGTGGCAAGAAAAGCGGAAAAAGGTGCCTTTGATGAATTTCTTTGATAAAATGAGATGGTAATACCTTGATATTCCACAAAAATACTATTTATTGGTTCGAAATTTCTATTCTTTTTTTCTGAATCGGCTTATCTTTGCTTTCGTAGAAACCAATAAAAAGTTATAATACTATGAGAAGATTTTTCCTCATATCGTCATTCTTGACGTTGTTTGCAATCGGAAGCTCGGCGCAATGGAAGCCGGCAGGTGATAAAATCAAAACGGACTGGGCATCCCAGATTAATCCCGCGAATGTGTTGCCCGAATATCCTCGTCCCATCATGGAACGGAGTGACTGGAAGAACTTGAACGGACTGTGGAATTATGCCGTTATAAATAAAGGTGAGCATCTTCCGACAAAGTTTGAGGGACAGATACTAGTACCCTTTGCCATTGAATCCTCCTTGTCAGGAGTCGGAAAAAAAATTAATGAAAAACAAGAGTTAGTTTACCAGCGCAGTTTTAAGGTTCCTTCCGTTTGGAAAGGAAAACAAGTGTTGCTGCACTTTGGTGCTGTTGATTGGAAAACAGATGTGTGGGTGAATGGTGTAAAAGTGGGTAGCCATACAGGTGGATTTACTCCGTTTTCTTTTGATATTACTGCTGCCCTTTCTGCTGAAGGTAATAATCTGTTGCTCGTAAAAGTTTGGGATCCGACAGATAAAGGATCTCAACCCCGTGGAAAGCAGGTTAGTAATCCGAAAGGTATCTGGTATACTCCCGTAAGCGGTATTTGGCAGACGGTATGGATGGAGCCAGTTGCCGGAAAACATATTGAAAATCTCCGTATAACTCCTGATGTTGATCGTAATAGGTTGATAGTTAAGGCTGAGTTGAATCTGGAATGTCCTTCTGATATTGTAGAGGTGAATGTATATGATGGTAGTCAATTGGTAGCTACCGGAAAAAGTATCAATGCAGAAGGGGTGGAAGTATTTATGCCCCGTAACGTTAGGTTGTGGACTCCAGATTCCCCCTTCCTCTATACATTGAAAGTGGTACTGAAAAGTGGAGGCAGGGTAGTAGACAAGGGGGATAGCTAT
>OGJS01001029.1_pt1 | contig 13549 bp, 10 predicted proteins | sample 1572241 | NCBI WGS metagenome assembly OGJS01 (sample SAMEA2582145, study PRJEB24529) | metagenome | biome: Human gut stool | place: China | collected 2011 | reverse complement strand
TTTCATCAAAAGCTTGCAATTCTTGATTTTCTGTCATTCTTCTGTCTGTTCTTTCGTTTCTGATTTATCAGGATTTTTCGGTGCTTCACCACTTTCATTATGGTGGCGTGGTTTATGATGAGAACGACGGCGGTGACGATGCTCTCCTCCATTTTCCCCATCCTCAAGTTTTTCAGGCTTAGGAAGCAAGGCCTTGATTGAGGCATCGATACGTCCTTTTTCATCGATTTTGATAATCTTAACAGTTACCGTACCCCCAACTTTAACCACATCTTCGACATGCTCAGTACGTTCCCAAGCTAGTTCTGAGATGTGGATGAGAGCATCTGTCTTATTGAAAAGGTGGACGAAGGCACCGAACTTTTCAATACGCACAACGGGTACAGTGTAAACTTCTCCAACCTTAGCTTCACGTACAAGATCAGAGATGATAGTTTTAGCACGGTTAATGGCATCCTGATCACTAGAGAAAATCTGAACAAGACCTTCTTCATCAATATCAATAGTGACACCAGTCTCAGCGATAATCTTGTCAATAGTTTCGCCACCTTTACCGATGACAACCTTGATCTTGTCAACAGGAATCTGAATACTGTCAATCTTAGGTGCTGTTGGTGCCAATTCTGGACGTGGCTCAGCGATTGCTGACTCAATAACATCAAGAATTTCAAAACGAGCTACCTTTGCTTGAGCCAAAGCCTCTTCGAGAATGGCCGGTGTAATACCCGAAATCTTAATATCCATCTGAAGAGCTGTAATTCCTTGACGTGTACCAGCTACCTTAAAGTCCATATCTCCAAAATGATCTTCCAAACCTTGAATATCAGTTAGGACAGTGTAGTTAGTACCATCTGAGATAAGTCCCATGGCAATACCTGCAACAGGTGCCTTAATCGGTACACCACCAGCCATAAGAGCCAAGGTTCCTGCACAAATAGAAGCTTGTGAGGAAGAACCATTTGACTCCAAGACTTCTGCTACCAAACGGATAGCATAAGGGAACTCTTCAACACTTGGGAGAACCTGAGCAAGGGCACGTTCACCCAAGGCTCCGTGACCAATTTCACGTCGACCTGGTGCACCGTAACGCCCTGTCTCACCCACTGAATACTGAGGGAAATTATAGTGGTGAAGGAAACGTTTCTTATACTCTGGATCCAAACCATCAACAAGCTGTGTATCACTCATAGGTGCCAAAGTCAAAACTGACAAGGCTTGAGTTTGACCACGTGTAAAGAGACCTGAACCATGAACCTTAGGAAGAAAGTCAATCTCTGCGTCCAAAGGACGGATTTCATCCACACGACGGCCATCTGGACGAACCTTGTCTTCTGTAATCAGACGGCGCACTTCAGCATGTTCCATCTGCTCAAGGATTTCTGCCACATCACGCAGAATGGTTTCCTTATCTTCATCTTCTGCAAAGCGTTCTTGATAAGAAGCGAGGACTTCTTCTTTTACAGCCTGAGTTGCTGCTTCACGCGCCAGTTTTTCTTCCACCTGAACAGCCTTAGCTAATTGATCATAATAAGCTGTTTCGATTTCGACTTTCAAATCAGCATCAACTTGGAGTAGTTCAACCTCAGCCTTTTCCTTACCAACAGCTGCAACGATATAATTTTGGAAATCAACCAACTCTTGAATAGCCTCATGTCCCTTCAAGAGTGCTTGCAACATAATATCCTCAGACAATTCCTGGGCACCTGACTCTACCATATTGATAGCTTCCTTGGTACCTGCCACTGTCAAATCTAAAAGTGAAACTTCCTTATCCGCTGCACTTGGATTGATGATGAAATCTTCTGCAGCATAGGCTACTTGAACCCCAGCAATTGGACCATTGAAAGGAATATCAGAGATAGAAAGAGCTAAAGAACTCCCAAACATAGCCGCCATCGGAGCACTAGCATTCTCATCATAAGAGAGAACCGTGTTAATGACCTGAACTTCGTTACGAAAGCCCTCCGCAAACATAGGACGAATAGGACGGTCAATAAGGCGAGCAGTCAAAGTGGCATCTGTTGAAGGACGACCCTCACGCTTATTAAAGCCACCCGGGAACTTACCAGCTGCATACATTTTTTCCTCATAATTAACCTGTAAAGGAAAGAAATCTGCAGTTGCCATCTTTTTAGACATAACAGCTGTTGATAATACAGTTGTATCTCCATAACGCACGACGACAGCACCATTAGCCTGCTTGGCTACCTGCCCAACTTCAACGACAAGCGGGCGTCCTGCAAAGGTCATCTCAAAAGTTTGTTTAGCCATGTTTGATCCCTCTTTTTATCCATGACCAGCCCTTACAAAAACGAACCGGTCAACTTTATGTCATTCATTTGATATAACTTTCATTTTACCATAATATAGTCAAAAATGGCAGAGCTCCGGCATAAGTTAGCACCCAAGTCTCCCTTTCTCTCAGATATTTAAGTCGTTTTGTGATATAATAAACACTTATGAGAGACAAAGGAATGACTATGAAAAAATTACAACACATCATTATGATTGCCTTAATCTTACTAGGCCTAGTAACACCTGCTCTAGCACAAGAACAGACAGATAACTTCAATGTTTCCGCTAAACATGCGATTGCTATCGAAGCAACTACAGGGAAAGTCCTCTATGAAAAGGACGCCACTACTCCTGATGGTGTGGCTTCAATGACTAAAATCCTAACAGCCTACATGGTCTATAAAGCAGTTGACCAAGGAAAAATTACCTGGGACACTGAAGTCGATATCTCAGACTATCCTTTCAACTTAACCGTTGATTCAGAAGTTTCAAATGTCCCACTAGATTCCCGAAAATACACTGTTAAACAGCTCCTAGATGCCACCCTCATTTCCAGCGCTAACAGTGCTGCTATTGCTCTAGCTGAAAAAATCTCAGGATCAGAGAGTGCCTTTGTTGACACTATGACAGCCCAACTTAAAGAATGGGGCATTACAGATGCTAAATTATTTAACGCTTCTGGCCTAAACAATAAATACCTTGGGGATAACCGCTATCCTGGCTCTAAAGCAGATGACGAAAATACTATGAGTGCTCTAGATGTTGCCATTATTGCAGACCACCTCATCAAAGACTATCCTCAGGTACTTGAAATCACCAAGCAAACCGAAACTGATTTCGAAGGTGACAACAAATTAACGACGCACAACTACATGTTGGAGGGGCAAGACAACTACCGTGAAGGCGTTGATGGACTCAAGACTGGAACAACTGAACTTGCAGGGGCATCCTTTGTAGCCCACTCCAATGAAAATGGCATGAGTTTGATTACAGTTGTTATGAATGCGGACAATGGCGAAGAAGATGAAGCTGCCAGATTCACAGCCACAAATGAGTTGCTAGATTATGTGACTCAAAACTGGGAAATCAAAACCCTCAACACCAAGGGACAAATCGTCAAGAAAAATGATATTAAGGTAGCCGATGGAGACAGTCAAACCATCTCTGCTAAACTCGAGTCAGACCTTACAGTCGTTCAAAAAATAAACAGCAAAAATGATGCTGTTAAAATCAAAGCAAAAACTATAACAGCCCCTATCAAAAAAGGTGACACTATTGGAACAGCGACCTTTGATGATAAGGATCTCGTTGGAACAGGTTACATCTCTGATCCACCTCAAATTTCTGTAACAGCCAACCAATCTATCAAGAAAAGTTTCTTCTTAAAAGTTTGGTGGAACCATATCGTTAATTTCTTTACAGGAAACAAGTAAACACAAAACTACCTTTTAGATATCAAAAGGTAGTTTTATCTTGCCTTCAAAATTGGTCTTGTAAGTAAAAGCCCATTCTCAACACCTTAAGTTCCTCTCAAAATGTGGTATAATAAATATCCAAAACACATGAAGGAACAAACCATGAAAAAACTGATTACGCTTATGATGACCTTCTTACTCTGTCTGGGAAGCGTAGCCCCTGCTTTTGCAGCAGATAAGAAAAAAGGATATGATGCCACAGCCAAACATGCCGTCGCTGTCGAAGCTAATACTGGCAAAATTTTATACGAAAAAGATGCCTCTACCTCTACAGGGATTGGCTCTATTACCAAGCTCCTAACAGCCTATATGGTTTATAAAGCGGTAGATCAGGGAGACCTCAAATGGAATAGCAAAGTTGAGATTTCTGACTATCCCTTTGAACTAACTGTCAGTGCCGGAGTATCTAATATTCCACTAGATGCCCGCAAATACACTGTCAAACAACTTCTTGACGCAACTCTTATTTCCAGTGCCAACAGTGCATCTATTGCTCTAGCCGAGGAAATCGGAGGAACCGAAAGTAAGTTTGTCGACATGATGAAAGCCCAACTTAAAGATTGGGGTATCACTGATGCCAAGATTGTCAATGCCTCTGGTCTCAATAATTCTTACTTAGGTGACAATATCTATCCAGGCTCTAAATCAGACGAAGAAAATACCATGAGTGCTAAAGATGTTGCTATCATTGCACAACACGTGGTGAAAGAATATCCTGAAATTCTCGATATCACTAAAAAAACTGAGGCTGACTTTGATGGTGTCAACAAACTCAAAACCTCCAACTATATGCTTAAGGGACAACCTAGTTACCGTAAAGGAGTTGATGGTCTAAAAACAGGTACCACCGACTTGGCTGGTGCTTCCTTCGTGGCCCACTCAAATGAAAGTGGCATGAGCATTATCACAGTCATTTTGAATGCTGAGCACACCGATACGGATGACTATGCCCGTTTCACTGCAACTAACGACCTACTTAACTACGTAGTCTATCATTGGGAAAGCAAGACCATTGCCAAAAAAGGACAAGCCATCGGTAAAAGTCAAGCCTCTGTCCTTGATGGTAAATCTAAGCAAGTCACTGCCGTCGCTAAGTCTGACTTTAATATCATCCAAAAAATAGATGCTAACAATAGTAAACATATTAAAGTTACTACAAATCAAGTCCAAGCCCCTGTCAACTCAAGTGACAAGGTTGGAACTGCTACCTTTGAAGATAAGTCACTTGTAGGAGAAGGTTACTTGCCTAACCAAGGTATGCCTAGCATGGAACTGGTTGCTGGTAAAGAAGTTAAGAAAAGCTTCTTCCTCAAGGTCTGGTGGAATCACTTTGTCAACTTTGTCAACGAAAAACTCTAATTATTACAGTCGAGCTTTGCTCGGCTTTTTCTTTTACCCCATCTTTACAGAAAGATTGACTCTATCTTGACTCCTATTGACACAAAAAAAGACAGACTACACCTGTAATCTGTCTTTTTGTTTGATTTTTACACTACTGTAAAGGTTAATTTATCTTTCGAGCAGCCGATTTTAAGAGTTTGTCCACTAACTACTTGACCACCTAGTAAGAGCTCAGATAATTTATCCTCCACTTGAGTTTGAATCGTACGACGTAATGGACGAGCACCCATCTCAACATCATAGCCATCTTTAGCTAAATGCTTAAGGGCAGCTGGTTGGAATTTCAAGTCAATCCCTTTTTCAGCTAAAGCTGATACCAACGGTTTCACCATAATCTTAACAATCTCACGAAGTTGCTCTTCCTCCAGACTATGGAAGACAACCTTCTCATCAATACGGTTGATAAACTCTGGACGGTAGGCCTTCTTAAGTTCTTCCATAATACGTGACTGCATAGCTTGGTGATTATGAGAAATCGTTTGAGCACCAAAACCAACAGTTTTATCATCACGAAGAGCTGTAGCTCCCAAGTTTGAGGTCATAATGATGATAGTGTTTGAAAAATCAACCTTACGACCACGGCTATCTGTCAAAACACCGTCATCCAAAACCTGTAAGAGGATGTTGAAAATATCTGGGTGAGCCTTTTCCACCTCGTCAAAGAGGAGAACTGAGTAAGGCTTATTGCGAACTTTCTCTGTTAATTCACCACCCTCATCATATCCAACATAACCTGGAGGAGCACCGTTAAGTCGGCTAGCCGCAAATTTTTCCATGTATTCTGACATGTCAAAGCGAAGCAAAGCTGACTCATCATCAAAGAGAACTTCCGCCAAAGCCTTGGCCAATTCTGTCTTACCAACACCAGTAGGTCCAAGGAACATGAAGGAACCAATCGGACGTTTTCCAGTACGAATACCTGACTGGTTACGACGAATAGCACGACTAATCGCCGAAACTGCTTCGTCTTGACCAATAACACGTTTGTGAAGCTCTGCTTCCAGATTCAAGTAACGCTTGCTATCTGCCTGAGTCATCTTCTCAACAGGAATACCTGATAGACGACTAAGGGTTTGCATAATCTGATCTGCATCTACCAAGGCAGGTTTTGGTAATTTTGCTTTTTGGCTAGCTTTATATTGTTTAACAGCAGCCTTCATATCACCAGATAGAAGTGCTTCATCCAAAGGCGTTATCTCACGTTTGGCTTCTTTTTTGATACGACCTTGAACAGTTGCACTCGCTTCATCTAAAAGATCAATGGCAGAGTCAGGTAAGTTTTTACTCGTCAAATAACGGTGGGCTGCCTTGACTGCTGTCTCAACTGCCTCATCAGTAATCGTTACACGATGATAGTCTTCATAAGACGAACGTAGGCCTTTTAGAATATCAATCGCCTCAGCTACACTTGGCTCCTCAATTGTAATCTTAGCAAAACGGCGAGAAAGAGCTGCATCTTTCTCAATATGCTTCTGGTACTCAGCTTGAGTAGTTGCTCCAACCATATGAAGAGTTCCACGTGCTAGAGCGGGTTTCAAAATATTCGCCGCATCTAAGGTACTATCAATACCTGAACCAGAACCAATAATCGTATGCAATTCGTCAATAAAGAGAATGATTTTTCCATCAGCTTCAATCTCATCAATGATTTGATTCATACGTTCTTCGAAATCGCCACGGAAACGTGTTCCTGCAACCACACTCATCATATCAAGCTCTAAGATACGCATATCAGCCAACTCAAAAGGTACTTCGCCTGAAGCAATACGCTGTGCTAAGCCAAGCGCAAGTGCCGTCTTACCAACACCTGCTTCACCCACAAGAACTGGGTTATTCTTCGTTTTACGACTCAAAACCTGAATCATGCGTGAAATTTCTTTCTCACGTCCAATAACAGGATCAAGAGCACCTGATTCGGCTACTGCCGTTAAGTCTTTGGTATAATCTGACAGTTCCCCAGTAGAAGATTGAGGAGGCTGCATCATATTAGCAAAATTTCCTGATGCCTTTGATTTTTTAGGCTTACGAAGGTCATGAATGGCCTTCAAATCTTGCTTACTAAGACCTGCGTAACGCTCCAAAGAACGTCGTAAATCGATAATGCGAGGCTTATCGCTGTCATCCTTATATTGAAAACCAGCAACTTCAAGGAGACGACAAACCATCAAATCCTTATGAAGAAGGAAGGCCATCAATACATGTTCAGACCCTACCTCTACAGCACCAGTCACACTAGCAATTCCCTCTGCCTCTTGCAACATAGCCTCTAAAGCATGTGACTGTGCACGTAAATCGATAATATCTGATTCAGACAAGTCTTTTGGACTTTTCTCCATCGCTAGTACAGCAGCGGTCTCAATCTCTTCCGCACGAATACGGTCCTCAAAATCAGTAAATGTTAGGTAGGCTACAGATCCTGGAACCTCAACCATAGCCAGAAGCACATGCCAAGTCTCCAAGAAAGGACTTCCAAAACGCTCTGCCTCAAGCTGAGCACGATGGAAAATGGCCTGCATTTTTCTTGAATATGTCGTCATCTAATTTCCTTTTCTATCCAATCTAAGTAATAGCGAGCGTAGAATACGCGAACGAATAGCAGCCGCATCTTCGCCTAAAACATCATCACTAGCAGTTGCTAAAATCAAATTTCCCTCACGTTCAGTGATGATTTTTTCATCAAAAAGCAACTGAATCAAGTCTGTAAATACCTGCTCGCTGAGCTGATCTGCCAAGTTCTGAAGCAAATCATTAATCATGTGGTGCTTGTCGGAGAATCTGACCTTGACGATACGAATATAACCGCCACCTCCACGTTTACTCTCAACAATATAACCACGACTTTCTGTAAAACGAGTCTTAATAACATAGTTAATCTGACTCGGTACAACTTGAAAAGTATCTGCTAAGTTCGAGCGTTGAATCTCAGCAATTCCAGACTGGCCCAGCAATTCTTTAATATATTCTTCTATACTATCTGATGTATTTCTTGCCATCTTAATTCCTCCAGTCTAATTTGACTATAACTGACTATTATTATACCAAAAATGTCAGCTCATGGGAAACTATACCTTCAAAAAGCTTTTTAAAGTTGTCATTAGAGACCATATAAGATACAATAAATAAGACTGAAATATTAGGTAACTTAAGGTGTTTGATTCAAATTTTCTATCCACTTTAACAGGCTGAGACCCACCTAATCCAACAAGTACTTTTTAGCACTTTCGCAGTAGTATTAGTCTTATCACTCTCGATAAAGCTCATATCTCTTATTTATTTCCCTATGAAAGGTTACTCATGAAATACATCATTGCACTCTTAATCTCTATGATTCCTTTAGTGGAGCTCCGTGGAGCTGTTCCTGTTGCTATCGCCTCAGGTATTCCTTGGTGGCAGGCCCTCATTCTTTGTGTCATTGGGAACATGATTCCAGTCCCAATTATCTTCTTCTTCGCCCGCCGTGTTCTCGAGTGGGGTGCTGACAAACCTCTTATCGGTGGCTTCTTTACCTGGTGTCTTAAAAAAGGTCACAGTGGGGGCCAAAAACTTGAAAAGGCTGCCGGCGATAAGGGTGTCTTCTGGGCCCTACTACTTTTTGTGGGAATTCCACTTCCAGGAACAGGAGCTTGGACTGGTACGCTTGCAGCATCTATCCTAGACTGGGACTTTAAGCGCAGTGTTCTAGCTGTTATGCTCGGAGTTATCCTCGCAGGTATCATTATGGGAACTCTCTCTCTTCTATTTGGAGTAGACACTCTTGCTCATTAATAGAAATGTTTAGACATCTGGAGAAATGCTCAGACGTTTTCTAATTACAACAAAAAAGAAGTTACGATTGATTCACGTAACTTCTTTTCTTTTTATCTAGCAACTAGAATTAGTTGTTAAGAGCTGCTGCCATTGTAGCTGCAACTTCTGATTCAAAGTCGTTAGATGCTTTTTCGATACCTTCACCAACTTCAAAGCGAACGAATTCTACTACTGAAGCGTTTACTGATTCAAGGTAAGCTTCAACTGTTTTGCTGTCGTCCATGATGTAAACTTGAGCAAGAAGTGTGTATGCTTGGTCAACTTTAGTGTTGTCAAGCAAGAAGCGGTCCATTTTACCTGGGATGATTTTATCCCAGATTTTTTCTGGTTTACCTTCAGCAGCCAACTCAGCTTTGATATCTTCTTCAGCTTGAGCAAGAACAGCATCAGTCAATTGAGCTTTAGAACCATATTTAAGGTGTGGAAGAGCTGGTTTGTTAACCATAGCACGGCTTTCGTTATCTTGATCGATAGCGTGGTTAAGTTGTGCCAATTCATCTTTAACAAATTGTTCGTCCAATTCAGTGTATGAAAGAACAGTTGGTTTCATCGCTGCGATGTGCATTGAGATTTGTTTTGCAAGAGCATCATCTCCACCTTCGATAACTGAAACAACACCGATACGTCCACCGTTGTGTTGGTAAGCTCCGAAGTGTTGTGCATCAGTTTTCTCAACAACTGCAAAACGACGGAATGAAATCTTTTCACCGATAGTAGCTGTAGCAGTTACGTATGCAGCTTCAAGAGTTTCACCTGAAGGCATAGTCAATGCAAGTGCTTCTTCGTTGTTAGCTGGTTTACCTTCAGCAATTACTTTAGCTGTTTCGTTTACCAACTCAACGAATTGAGCGTTCTTCGCAACGAAGTCAGTTTCAGCATTAACTTCAACAACTGCTGCAACGTTACCGTTAACGTAAACACCAGTCAAACCTTCAGCTGCAACACGGTCAGCTTTCTTAGCTGCTTTAGCCATACCTTTTTCGCGAAGCAATTCAATCGCTTTTTCGATATCACCTTCAACTTCAACCAATGCTTTTTTAGCGTCCATGACACCAGCACCAGATTTTTCACGCAATTCTTTAACAAGTTTAGCTGTAATTTCTGCCATTTTGTTTTTCTCCAAATTTATTTTATCAAACTAAGGGGCAGGGCTGAGCCCCGCCCCTTAGGTGTTTGTCGTATCTTTAGTGGGCATTGAGCCCAAACCAATCTTAAAGATTAGTTGTTGTCACCTTCGACAACTTCAACGATTTCTTCGATTGAATCAGCTGCAGCTGCTTCTTGGAAATCTGCAGAAGCATCTTCACCTTGGTTACCTTCGATGATAGCATCAGCCATTTTTGAAGTGATCAATTTAACGGCACGGATAGCGTCATCGTTAGCTGGGATGATTACATCGATCTCATCTGGATCAGCGTTTGTATCAACCATCGCTACAACTGGGATACCAAGTTTTTTAGCTTCTTTAACAGCGATTTGTTCTTTGTGTGGGTCAACGATGTAGATTACATCTGGAATGCGAGGCATATCTTCGATACCACCCAAGAATTTTTCAAGACGTGCACGTTGTTTGTTAAGAAGTGCAACTTCTTTCTTAGGAAGAACTTCGAAAGTTCCATCAGCTTCCATTTGTTTGATTTCTTTCAAACGAGCGATACGTTTTTGGATAGTATCCCAGTTTGTAAGAGTACCACCCAACCAACGGTGGTTGATGTAGTATTGACCAGCACGAGTTGCTTCTTCAGCTACTGCTTCAGCTGCTTGTTTTTTAGTACCAACGAACAAGATTACTGCATCGTTAGCTGCTGCTTCACGAACGAATTCGTAAGCTGTATCAGCCATTTTTACAGTTTGTTGCAAGTCGATAACGTGGATTCCGTTACGTTCTGTGAAGATGTACTTAGCCATCTTAGGATTCCAGCGACGAGTTTGGTGACCGAAGTGAACACCAGCCTCAAGAAGTTGTTTCATTGAAATTACTGCCATGAGTATTTCTCCTTAAAAATTGTTTTTTCCTCTTCTAAGCTTTAGACTTGCAGTCCCACCCTGCGGCAACAAGACCACAATCGGCTTAGAATGAGTATTTGTCACTTTACGCAACTATAGTAGTTTATCAAAAAAAGTGACATTTGACAAGCTCTAAAATCAGGCTAACCATTAGAAAAAAATTACCCGCATTAAAATTGCAATCGTTTTCTTTGAGGTTGATAAGTATTTTGTTTATAATTAGGCTATCAAAAATAGAGGAGGACATTATTTTGTCATTAGTCGGAAAAGAAATTATTGAATTTTCAGCACAAGCTTACCACAACGGGGAATTCATTACTGTTACAGATGAAGATGTTAAGGGAAAATGGGCTGTTTTCTGCTTCTACCCTGCAGATTTCTCATTTGTCTGCCCAACTGAACTCGGTGACCTTCAAGAACAATATGAAACTCTTAAATCTCTTGGTGTAGAGGTTTACTCTGTCTCTACTGATACTCACTTTGTTCACAAAGCTTGGCATGATGACTCAGATGTTGTTGGAACTATTACTTATCCTATGATTGGAGATCCTTCACACCACATCTCACAAGGCTTTGATGTTCTTGGAGAAGATGGCCTCGCACAACGTGGTACATTTATCATTGATCCAGATGGCGTTATCCAAATGATGGAAATTAACGCTGATGGTATTGGACGTGATGCAAGCACTCTTATTGATAAAGTCCGTGCTGCTCAGTATATTCGTCAACATCCAGGTGAAGTTTGTCCAGCCAAATGGAAAGAAGGAGCTGAAACACTTACTCCTAGCTTAGATCTTGTAGGTAAAATTTAACAACCAGGGGGTATCCATGGTCTTAGATAAAGAAATCAAGACGCAATTAGCACAATATTTAAATTTACTAGAATCTGATATTGTATTACAAACAGACTTAGGGGATGACGATAATTCTCGAAAAGTAAAAGAATTTCTTGACGAGATTGCCGCTATGTCTGACCGCATTAGTCTTGAATCAACACATTTAAAACGTCAACCTAGTTTTGGTATTGCACAAAAAGGGCAAAAAAGTCGTGTTATTTTCTCAGGCTTACCAATGGGCCACGAATTCACATCTTTCATTTTAGCTCTCTTGCAAGTTTCTGGTCGTCCACCTAAAGTTGATGAGGACACTATCGAACGTATCAAGAAGATTGATAAACCCATCGACTTAGAGACTTATGTTTCATTAACTTGTCACAATTGTCCAGACGTTGTTCAAGCCTTTAATATAATGGCTGTTTTGAACCCAAATATCACTCACACCATGATTGAAGGTGGTATGTATCAGGATGAGGTCAAAGCCAAAGGTATCATGTCTGTTCCTACGGTTTACAAAGACCAAGAAGAATTTACATCTGGTCGTGCAACCATTGAACAGCTTGTTGAAAAATTGGACGGACCACTTGATGCTGATGCTTTCGCTGATAAAGGTGTCTATGATGTTTTGGTTATTGGTGGTGGTCCTGCTGGAAACAGTGCGGCCATTTATGCTGCCCGTAAAGGTTTAAAAACTGGTCTTTTAGCAGAAACCTTTGGTGGACAAGTTATCGAGACAGTCGGCATTGAGAACATGATTGGTACGCTATATACAGAAGGTCCTAAGTTAATGGCCCAAGTTGAAGAGCATACGAAATCTTATGATGTTGATATCATCAAAAGTCAATTAGCTACTGGCATCGAAAAGAAAGAACTTATTGAAGTGACACTGGCTAACGGTGCCGTTTTAAAATCCAAAACTGCTATCCTAGCTCTCGGAGCCAAATGGCGTAATATCAACGTTCCTGGCGAGGAAGAATTCCGCAATAAAGGTGTTACTTACTGCCCACACTGTGATGGTCCACTATTTGAAGGGAAGAATGTTGCAGTTATCGGTGGTGGTAACTCAGGTTTGGAAGCGGCTTTAGATTTAGCCGGCATTACTAAACATGTTACGGTCTTAGAGTTCTTACCTGAATTAAAGGCAGATCAAGTCTTACAAGAACGAGCTGCTAAAACTGATAATCTAACCATTCTTAAGAACGTTGCAACCAAAGAAATTGTTGGTCAAGATCATGTAACTGGTTTGAATTACGTTGAGCGTGATACAAACGAAGAAAAACATCTTGATCTTGAAGGTGTCTTTGTTCAAATTGGTCTTGTACCAAGTACTGCTTGGCTCAAAGATAGTGGCATTGAACTCAATGAGCGCCAAGAAATTATCGTTGATAAATTTGGTTCAACAAATATCCCTGGTATTTTTGCTGCAGGTGACTGTACAGATAGCGCCTACAAGCAAATCATTATCTCCATGGGGTCTGGTGCTACAGCTGCTATTGGAGCCTTTGATTACTTGATTAGACAATAATCAACACTTGCGTGTTAGTAATCTATCTTCAACAGTTATAATTAATATGAAGAGGTTGAATGTCTTTCAACCTCTTTATGTTTCTTGTAAATAGGCAGTTTGAATAATCAACCAGTCAATTTGATGAAAGAGACTTGACGAATCTTTTTTTTTTCGATAGAATGGTATCTGTTATGGCGGTATAGCCAAGTGGTAAGGCACGG
>OGJS01001017.1_pt1 | contig 13665 bp, 5 predicted proteins | sample 1572241 | NCBI WGS metagenome assembly OGJS01 (sample SAMEA2582145, study PRJEB24529) | metagenome | biome: Human gut stool | place: China | collected 2011 | reverse complement strand
CAGGATTTCACTCCATCCTATCCATATCTTTCCTTCTATACGAGTTGAAGGGGTCTTGTCATAATTACTTTTTCTCATTTTGCCGAATTGTTTTTCTGCAAATATACTTTACTTATTGCTTTTTTTGAGGTATATTTGTTCTGATCTTCTTATACAATCTTATGATTTTGTACTATGGTAAGAATAAAGGAAGGGTTTAAAGGAGAGCGATTTGTATCCCTGCCCGAAAATTTGTTAAGAGAATATAGTAAAGATCCTCTGATAGAGAATCTCTATGTACGTAAAATCGGTTTTTTCCCGAAGGTGAAATATCATTATGTGCAAAAAGAATCGGGTACAGATTATGCAATGCTGATATATTGTGTCGACGGAAAAGGTAAGTATCATATTAATGGGAAGACGTATCAGATACGGCAGAAGCAGTATATATTTATCCCTCCCCATGTCCCTTATTCGTTTGAGGCCGATATAGATGAGCCGTGGACCATCTACTGGCTTCATTTTAGCGGTAAATTAGTGCATTCGATTTTTACTGTTCATATATCTCCGGGGATTATTCTTTCGGATGAACACTCGCGTCAGCAAGTTCGTATTGAGCTGTTTGAAGAAATCTATAATAGCTTTTCCATGGGATATATCAAAGAATATTTTGCTTATTCAGCGATGTACCTGTACTCTTTCTTATCTACGTTCATTTTTCAAGAGCAATTTCGGGATATCGGTGTTCCCAGACATAAGCCGCTTTCATTTTCTATGCGGGTGATTTACTATCTGCAGGAAAACATAGATCGTAATTTGACATTACAGGACTTGGCCGGATATTTTAAATATTCGGAGTCTCATTTTTCGGCACTGTTTTTGAAAGAGACCGGTACTTCTCCTATCAACTATTTTATTCGACTGAAAATTCAGAAGGCTTGTCAATATATTGAGCTTACCGATATGAAATTGAATGAGATAGCTCTACGGCTTGGATTTGAGGAACAGGCTTATTTCTCCCGGGTCTTTACCAAAGTTATGGGAGTGTCGCCTACTGCTTACCGAAAAAAAGAGATCAGTGAATAAACAAAGTACCCCGCGAAAGTTGGATGTGAACTTTCGCGGGGCATTTTATTACTTTTTACACACTCTCGACAGGCAGATTTCTTCTGCCCCTTTGAACAGAATGTCATGTCATTATTTTACAGGTGCGGAATTGCTTAGCCAGAGTTCTAAGATTCCTCCTTTTGCGTATTCTTTGTGCGGAAGCAGGTATTCTGGCAGTTCTTTACCATTGAGGGCTATTCTCTCAATGTAGCAATTCTCTTTGCTGTTGTTATGGCATTTAATGATAAACTTATCTCCATTGGGGTAATACTTTTTATCCAACCGGATGGTGATTTCATCAAATACGGGAGATGTAATATCATAAACGGGTTGGATGGAACAAGTTCCGTCTACACTGAACATTCCTATTGACATGAGGGCGCTTACTCCTCCCATTTGTCCCTGATCTTCGTCGTGTCCACCGTAACCTTTATCAGGGGTAGTTGCTCCGTATGCTTGTTCGTTGACACGCCTTACCCAGTATTGTGCCAAGTCCGGTCGGCCTGTTCTGTTGAATACATGGGCATTCGAACACCCTGGTTGATTGGCGTAACTCACATATCCATCGCGATACCCATATACGAAATCATCTTCTTTAGATTGCTCGAAAGCCTCATTCAGTTTGGTACACAGAGCATCTTTTCCTCCCATTAATTCTGCCAGTCTGCTTAATCCGTGAGATATTCCCCAAGTAGCCTGCCAGGCATTGGCTTCTATCCATCCCTCTCCGCTTAAAGGATCTTGATGTAACCATTCTCCTTTATTATTTTTGGGCATCAACAGGTTGACTTTATCGCAGAAAAGGTTTTCCCAGCCTTGGGACCGTTTCAGGTAGAATGCCGCATCCTTCTTTTTCCGAAGTTTTCCAGCCATTTGAGATAGTGCCCAATCCTGAAAGGCAGCCTCTATCGTCCATCCGGCATTATCCGGAAAATAACCGTTCTGTTCATAGATGTCAATTTGCTCTTTAGAGCCTAACATTCCTCCGCCTTTATGATTGTTGACCATTGCTTTATAAGCAGCTGTCGGAGTTGTTTTGGTTAGCATGTCTTTTTGATAAGCAGCGGTCAGTAAGTTGGTAGCCGGGCAAGATGACATGATGTACGAATATCCACCAAGGTTGGGTCCCCGGGGCAACAGTCCGCCATTTTCGGCATATTGCACCAGACAGGCGGAAAAGTCATCTAAAACTTCTGGCCATGCTAATCCCCAGAGTACATTCAAATTCCATTGTGAGAGCCAAAATGCATCTGAATTATACATATGGAATTTTACTTTTCCATTTGCGTCTTTCGGTAAGGTCCTTTTTTTGAACACGGCATTTACTGTATGTTTGCCTTGTCGTTCTCCCTGTGTATAATCCGGATAGTCACCGGAGTAATCGTCTATTTTATGACGTCCCAGCAGCACATGCCAAAGATCCGTATAAAATTTGATTTGTTGGTCTCTTGTACCACCTTTCACTGCTATTTTTCCCAGATAATCATTCCATTCTTTTTGTGATTGCTGATGCACTGCATCAAAGTCCCAATGATTACAATCCATTTCCATATTGAGCCGGGCATTGGCTATGCTGGTATAGGAAATAGCCACCTTTACACAGATTTGTTCACCTGTTTTAGCTGTAAAGCGTGCTTTGATACCCGAAGAAGGTGCATCCCAGTACGTCATGCCGGTGGCATTGCGCCGTGTCGGTTTTTCATGGCTTGTCAGAGATTCTATGTTCCGGTATTCTGTTTGGTTATCCCAACCATCTATGGCTTTCATTGGTTTGCTAAATTGCATAACGTAATACACTTTTACATTATCGGGACCTCCCCATAGTCTTCCCATGGTGTTGACGGAGCCTTCTATTTCCTGATCGCTGACCTTTTGGATATTTGCTTCGGTCATGGTTATTGTACCTACATATCCTCCCAGATTGAGCAGTATATCTGCAAGGGGAGCATCGTTGCAATAGGTAAAGCGATAAAAACTTACCCTGTCTGTGGCGGTTTGCTCTACCCATAGGTTATATCTGTCTAAAAATAGTTTGTGATAACCCGGGCGTACTGTTTCTCCTTCATGTGAGAAGGATGATTTCCATCCCTCTTCTCCCTGCTTGGTGGGCACTTCGCCTGTGGTAGGCATCAGTACAATGCCGCCATTCATCCAATCGTGTAGCTGCGGAAACCCTAATATTTCTTTAGAATTATAATTGTATCCGCCGCCGTACTGGTTTTTGTTTCGTGTCATAGGAGCTGCGCTAATCATGCCAAAGGGCAGGCTTCCCGTAACAAAGAAGAAATATCTTCCCCGTGCAGTCTCGATATAAGGGTCTACCTTTTCTACAAAATCATGATATCCCTCGATGGATGGGTAGACTTCCACTTCGGAGAGCCCTACATTGGTGCCCATTGCGTCTGTACTTTCAATACGAATAAAAGAGCTGAGTTTCGTAGGGAAATCAATCACCTTTGGAGCACCGTCGTTGGGAATTGAATTTACGTAGATTTTAGAATGATCGCTGAAGTGGATAGTAACTCCCGCTATCTGACTCTGGGGATTGGGGCGGTCGTACAAAATAATTCTTTCTATCGGCTGTGCCTCGTCCCATTTTAATTCTATCCATGGATAATCAATATATCCCCAAAACGTCTCTTTGCTCTGAGAACGCCATTCTCCCTGATCGTACAGGCGGATTGCTCCGTCGATAATCTTTTCCGGTTCGAATCCGGGTATGAAAGAAGAGGCTTTTACCTGTGCGCGAGTTGCAATATTATGAGGGGTGGCATATACGCTGACAAGTGGGAGTAACCATACAAAAACAAGTAGAGTTATCCGGCATGATTTGCAATGGATAAAGAGTGGCTTTTCTTTCTTTTTCATTTTTAGATTCTGTTAGTTATTAATAGGCAGCGTTGTTTTCGACAACTGTTTGCAAAAATAGTGTGTATTCAGTCTATTTCAAAGTCTATTTGTTCTGAATCTCTTATACTATCTTATGATTTCCGGTTGCTTTGAGGGTATCTTTGCAATGTGGACGGGAGTGATAGGATGGGCATTAAACCATTATAATACAACTCCCCCGGCATTTATAAAGAAATACCGGGGGAGCCTCACCTTATGTTAGAGAGAATATAAAGAGGAGTTTTACTTTCTTACCGTTCGTGCTTTTTGGGCAGATTGGGGTTCGGGTAATGGATTATCATCCGGATCCGGAGTACTCTGGAGTGTGGTGAACGTAACATAACCACTGCTAAATGCTATACCATTTTTATTTTTGGCATACGCACGTACATAATAGTAAGTATAAGTTCCCAATCCCGTTAGCTTGGCACTGAATGCATTGCTGGTCGTCTGAGTACTTTTTATCAGCTTGCCATTTGTTGTGTTGGGAGTGGAATTTGACTGGGTGCTATACCAGAATCCGGTTTCCGTAACCTCCGCCCCACCATTATTGGCAATACTTCCGCTTACTTCTGCTTCATGAGCCGTAATAGTGCTTTCGTTCACTATTTTTGGTGCATTGAGCGAAGGGACATAACTGGCTATTGTAGTAAAGTTTGTGGGTGAACTATAGGCTACGCCAAGGCTATTTTTTGCATATGCCCTTACGTAATAAAACGTAGTGTAGGGCAGTTTCTCTATTTTTGAAGTATTGGCTGTGAAAGCATCAGCAGGATCGTCCGATTTCAAAATCTTGATGCTATTAGGATCATCATCTAAAGTGGGAGAAGCATTCTCTCGGGAGTAGATAAATCCTTTTTCGGTGATTTGCAGTCCTCCATTACTGGCGATAGTGGCTTGCAGGGTCACATTGTCATCGTTGATTTCTTTTGCCCGGATGCCCGTTACTGTCGGTATCGTATTTTCAATAGTAGTCAGGTCGCGCGTCACGCTGTAAGAGATTCCGTTTTTGTTACGTGCATACGCTCGCACATGATAGGTAACCCCTTTGCTCAGTCCTGTTAAGGTGGCTGTGAGAATGCTACCGGCTAAAGTTCCTTTCGCTATATGGTTATCTATAGTTGGTGTAGGGATAGTAGTACTATAGCAGAAGCCCTGTTCCAATATAGTACTTCCGCCATCACTACTAACTTTTGCCGTAGCTTCTGCCGTCGTTTCATGAATAGCATTGAATGAGACGGCCTCTACTGTTGGTTTATAAGTTTGCTTTGTTGTAAATTCTTTTGTAGTACTATAAGCATATCCATTCTTGTTGCGTGCATATGCACGTACATAGTAGGTTGTGCCTGCTTTTAGTCCTGTCATTTTGAGATTGATATTTGCTTCCCCGTTAGTATCAGCCAGTTTGTTGTTGCCTACGGTCGGAGCATTCAGTGCATCACTCCAACAAATACCTTTTTCTGTTACTTCCGCATCTCCGTCATTGTCGATGGTTGCCGTAGCTGTAGCAAAAGTTTCATCTATACTACTAATTACAGGCTGTGTCAATGTCGGTACTTTGGTTTGTATGGTATTGAATTGAGTGGCAGGGCTATAGTAAGTACCATCCTGAGTGGTGGCATATGCCGTCACGTAATAACGGGTTCCTTCTTCCAATACCAGTGTGGCACTGATTGTGTTTCCGTCAGCTGTTGATACAGCGTGCTCACTGTCAGTGCCGGGATGGGTCGATAATTTACTGTAACAAATGCCTTTTTCTGTTATTTCCGTTCCTGCAGGAATGCTAAGAGTGGCAGTTACTGTGGCTCCTGTATAGGTGATATTGGTTATAACAGGTGCATTTTCAATACTTACTCTCTGTACTTGTTTGGTGGTAAACACTATCGGTGTACTATAACCGGTTCCTTTCTCACTGATGGCATAGGCACGCACATAGTAGGTTGTGTTTTCATTGAGACTACTTAGTGTAGTGCTGAATGCGTTGTCCGGCCCCTCTATGGTTTCTTTCAGATTTTCTGTGGTAGGAGCGTTACTTTCGTTACTGTAGCAAAATCCCCGTTCAGTCACTTTGAAACCATAGTTGTTGGTGATACCTGCAGTCAGTTTAGCGGTGAAAGCGGTTAATTCCGTTACTTCGTTACAGGTAAGTACCGGCTTTTTTTCTGTTTCTGTAACGAAATAAATTACTTCTTCGCTGTATCCTGTACCGATTTTATTAGTGGCAAATGCTCGTACTGCATATTTAGTATTGGGCTGTAATCCGGTCACTTCGTAAGTGAACTCTTCCTGAAAGGCAGTGAGTGTTACCTTCTTGTTGTAAATTGTCGGAGGTTCATTGTCTTCTTCTGTGAAAATTTTGAAGGCAAACCCTCGGGCGGTAACGTCTTGTCCTCCATCATCTCTGATACCTTCCTTGCAGCTAAGCAGGACGGTTGATTCAGTAGGATTTTCGGCTATGGCAGCACCTAAATCCGGTGCAACGCTTGATAGTGTGGTAAACTCTTGTATACTTCCTTTCACCCGACTGTTTCCGGCATCAGCGTAGATGCAGTAATAGTATTTAGTACCCCACTGTAATCCGCTCACTGAGATGCTATACTGGTTGTTTCCTTCTTCCACAGGCTTGGCTTCGAATGTCTTTGCATCACTTAGAGAGGCGGATGCAGAGAGTAGAAAACCTATTTTACAGTCCATCTGGCTTGCAGGGTTTTTAACGGCAGTACCTGTCAATACGGCTTCAAAGCGTGTGAGTGTTGTCGGGGCACTTGTAACCAGTGTGGGTGGATACACCATCGGTTCCTGATCTTCGTCGCATCCTGCCAGCAAGGGCAGGATACAGAAGAGTATGGCAGTGGTCAGAAATTGTGAAATATTCTTTTTTATTCTCATTTTTCTACCGATTGTTGATTAGTGTTTTACGATCACTTTTTGTCCCTCAAGGAAGTAGGTTCCGTCCGGCAGAGTGTGAACTTCATTATCTCCCTCTGTAGCTTTCAGCGTGTAGACGGTACGTCCGTTTACATCGTAAATGCTTATAATTTGTGCTTTGCTACAATGAATATAGATAATTCCGTCTGTACTGTATACCCGGGTGAGCTGTTCGGGAGTCATCAATAGTTGTTCTTCGATACCGGTGGCTCCTCCTCCGCCGATGCTGAAGTATTTTGGAGCTTTGGCGGCAGACGCTGTGCTTGTAGGAGTAGCATATGCATAGAATGGATTAACGTCTTGGTAGTTTTTTATAAAGACACTACCTTCCTGATGTTCATCATACCAACTTCCTATGTTGAGTGCATATACCGATTCACTTTTGGGTACGGTTTCATAAGTAGGTACAAGGTTATACTCTTGCCCTTGTGCAGTAGTTAGTTTACCTTCTGTTTCGCTGATAAGTACCCCATTGGTTTCATCTTCACCGATGAAGTTGACATTGCCATAGATGTTGCTGCTGTTCGGATATTTACCATTGTTTGGCATACAGATCAGGTAAGGGGTATGGGCTTTGAGCGTAGTAGCGCGCTGCGGACCTTCGGTTGTCATTTCGTATAGCCAGAAGGGGCGTGTTCCTTCTGTTTGGAGGGCTTCACTGCCGAAAGGAGCCAGAGCTATGTTTTCGCCACTATCCGAGTTATAACCAGTGTATGTAAATTTGTTTACATCAAATGGCAACACAATGGTTTCCCATCCTCTGGCAGTACCGATGCCACTGGTTTGTGTGAAGCGACGGCTATAAAGGGCCTTCTTCGCTTTAAACGCTTGTGGGATTTCATAATAGAAGATGGTACGATTGTCTACGTATTTTGATTCTGTTTTGGCTTCAAATGAATCGGTTAGTCCGCCACGGATGATATTGGCGGCATCTACATTGCTGCCGGTTACTCCATTCGGGACAAAGAGATAGGTGATGGATAAAAACACGTTTCGTGGTATCTCTGAGGACGAATTCCATACTACTGTATTGATGCGTTGACTGTTATACTTATAAAACGCTTGTTCTCCAATTGTTTTGAGAGAAGCCGGTAATTCTAAAGAGGTAAAAGAACAACCGTTGAAAGCATTAGCCCCAATGGTAGTCAGTTTCGATGAGAAAATGACATGTTCCAGTTTACTGCAACCCTGGAAAGCATAATTGGCTATTTCGGTAACACCCGGTAATTCGATAGATTCTAAGCTATTGCCATAAAAGGTATAGCTTGGAATAGAAGTTAATGCCTGAGGAAAATTGATTGTTTTTAATGAGATGCAGTTGTAAAAGGCTCCGGAATCCCACCCGTTCTCTCGTGTTTCTATTTTTGTTAATGTAGATGGTAAGATTACGCTTTCCAGTTTTCTACACTCTCTGAATGCTCCTGCAGGTAGAGTTGTTATCCCTTCCGGTATGGTGACCTTAGTTAAACCTGCCTCAGCAAATACATCTGCTCCTAAATCTTCAAGTGTAGATGGTAGAGTAAGGGTTGTTAGTGAGTCACAACTATAGAATGCGGAAGCATTGATACGTTTTACTCCTTCGGGGATGATAACAGTGCGCAAGCTGTCACAGTTATAAAAAGTTCTTGTATGGATGGTATCCAGAGTCGAGGAGAGTGTCAGGTATTTTAGTTTATTACATTCTTCGAAAGTTGATTTCCCCAATCCTTTTAACCCTTGGGGGAGAATAACCGTTTCCAGTGATTTACATTCCAGAAAAGCTTGATTATATATACTATCTAATGCAGCACATTTGGATAGATCTATTTTAGTAAGATTCTTACAGTTGGAAAAGGCATTAGTGCCTATTTTTTGTACACTTCCCGGAAAGTTGATTTCTGTCAGGCCGGTATTGCTAAATCCACTAATATGGATCATCGTAGAGGGAAACTGTATGGTGGAGAGCTGGGTACAGTTACTGAATACATTATCGTTGATTTTACTGATTCCTTCACCCAAAACCAGATGCTTTATACCACAATTGGCAAAGGCATTATATTCAATGGCAAGAACATTACCGGGAATTTCTACGGTTTCCAGCGAAGAACATTCATCGAATGCATATTTTTTTATGCTTTGCAGATCTTTAGGAAAAGAAACTGATTTCAATGCCGTACAACCGGAAAATGTCTTCTCTTCTATCGAGTAAATACCACGAGGCAGATCGATGGAGGTTAATGCGGTACAGTTTTGAAAAGCGTATGCTCCAAGAGTAGTAACTCGGTTAGGAAGTTCGATTGTGGCTAATGAGCTACATCCCTCAAAAGCATGTCCATTTATTATATTTAATTTCTGGGGGAGTTTGATGGATTTTAGTTTAGTACACCCTTGGAAAGCATAAGGATAATCAGGTAACTCAGTTATAGCATCTGGGAGTTCGATACTTTCCAGACTTGTACAATTACTGAATGAACCAAAGCTGGTCAATGTTGATGGAAGGGTAATAGAAGTCAGGTTTGTACAATTTGCAAAAGAACCGATAGAGGTTACGCCTTCGGGAATAACAACAGTGGTCAGGCTGGAACAACCGCTAAAATCTCCGGTGGAAGTTACTTTATTTGGAATATTAATAGAGGTTAAGCCAGAGCAATCGACGAAAGCATTGTTTATTTTAGTTAGACTTTGGGGTAGTTTGATAGAAATTAAGGATTTACAGCGCTGGAACATTCCGAAATTTAGTTCTGTGATACCTTCAGCCAAGGAGACCTCGGTTAAATTATCACAACCCCAAAATGTATAACCATTACTACTGCTACTGCTGTAAGAAAGAGTACTGGGAATAGAAACAGAAGTCAAAGCGTCGCAATTCATGAATGCATAGCTGCATAGGTATTCAACCCCTTCCGGTAATGCTACTTTTTTTAATCTGATGCAGCGCTCAAAAGCTTTGGCGCCTATTTTCTCCAATGCGGTAGGAAACTCTACTTCTTCAAGATTGATACACCGGGCTACGGCATAGCTTCCATAATTATAATCAGGTCCACCACCACTGTCACTATCTTCTCCGATAGTCGTCACATTTGCAGGGAAAATAATCTTCTTCAACTGACTTAGTCCGAAAAACATTTTATCACCTACGATATTATTTTGCGTAGTAAGTTGTCCGTAGTAAGGCCCTCCTCCACTTACAATAGATGCTCCTTTCATATTCAATATTTCGAGTGCTTCCATATCACGAATACAGGCAATATCATCCCCATTGAGAGGCCCGGTTACAATTAGCTCTGTCATGGTATTTAACTTGTTGCCTACAAGGCTATACAGAGTTCCCGCCTGTGTTACTTTTATCGTTTCGGCCTTTACCATGCTACATGTTCCTAACAGGCACATCAGCAGTATTGCTACATATAAATTAAATCGTTTCATATATCTTGTCTTTTTATTGTTAACTAATTGGTTTTCTTGTCAGAAGTACCCGGTGTCGGGTTGTCGCCTTCGTTCGGTTCTTCCTTTTCTGCTTCTGTGCTGAAGCTACTGGAAGCATAGGTTGTACCTTTCTCATTGGTGGCGTATGCACTGACGTAATATGTTGTTCCCGGTTTCAGGTTACGGAGTACAGTGTTCATTTCCATACCTTCGGTAGTAATGGGGATGTGTGTACATGCTTCGCCTCCGACAGACGGGTTACTGTTTGTCTCGCTCCATACAAAGCCCTTGGCTGTGATGGGTAATCCGCCGTCGTCGTGGATTGTTGCATATATTTCCAGACGATTTTTGAAAGTTCCGCTGGAAGAAGGAGAATAAACCGATGGTTTCTTTCCTGTGGTAGTTCCTGGTGTAGGATTGTCATCGTCGGAAGGTGGTAGTTTCTCTGTTGTAAGACTGAGATTATCACTATAAGCCGTTCCGTTCTTGTTGATGGCGTAGGCACGTACGTTATAATAGGTTTCGTGTGTCAGTCCCGTGATTGTTACAGTGAAACTATTGTCGCTCGCTAACGTTGCTTTTATGTGGTTGGGACCTTCGGCAGAAGGGGGTGTTGTACTACTCCAGCAAACACCGGTTTCTGTGATAGGAGCACCTCCGTCACTTTCGACAACAGCACGTACGCGGGCACTTTTGCTGGTGATGTTACTTATATACGTCTGCTCGCTGTTGTTACTGATACTTGCTTTCTCCGATGTACCTGTTCTAAAGCTGATTGGTTCACTATAGCCTGTAAGCCCTTCCGTATTGGTGGCATAAGCCCGTACGGTATAGTCTCTGTAAGGATATAGTAGTCCGGTGAGAGTGGCTTCAAAGTTGTTTGTGGCAGATTGTGAAATGATTTTGTTTGGTCCGCAATTCTCTAAAGTAGGTTCTCCGCCTTGCCCGATGGTCCATACAAAACCTTTGGCTGTTATAGTCATATCCTTACCTCCGGTAGAAGAGACAAAGGCTTTGGCGAGTGCATTATCATCATTAATATTCATTACAGTGATACTGGTCAAAACCGGAGCTACATTTTGCATCGTGCGAAGTTCGCCTACCACACTGTAACCGGTGCCATTGCGATTGGTTGCATATGCACGTACGTTGTATACTTTACCTTTTTCCAGACTTTTCAGTAGCAGATCAATGCTTGTGGCAGGGGTAGGCATAGGGAGTACCACCGTGCCGGATGCATCATTGATGGCAGGAGTGGTATTGCTCAAACTATAACATACACCACTTGCTTCCAAAGGTGCACCTCCATCGGTTACTTTGGCTGTGATACGTCCGCTTGTCTCGGTCGTTTCACTGATGGCGAAGTTACTGAGTGTGGGCTGGTATGTTTCTGCTGTATTAAACTCGGCTGTCGCACTGTAGTTTATACCGTTTTTATTAGTAGCATATGCCCGCACAAAGTATTTAGTTCCTTTTTGTAGCTTGGTTGCAGTTTTCTCTCCCAGTTTCAGCGTGATTCCGTAACCTTCATTGTTGGCCGGCAGAAATTGACTGTTCGCTTCATCACTGATAGAAGGTTCTTTGTTTGTTTTACTCCAGCATATTCCTTTGGCAGTGATATTGCTTCCTCCTGTATTCGTGATGGTAGCGTTAATAATAGCTGTTGTTTCTTCCACATCTGTGGCCAGAGGAGTCGAAATAGCAGGTTTAGCTGTTTTCTCTGTGCTGAATTCTATCGGTTCACTGTAAAAGTAGCCATCGCGGGTGCGGGCATAGGCAGTAGCATAATATGTTTTGCCCTCTTCCAGGCCTGTGATGTTAGATGTTAACTTATTATCTTTTGGAGTGACTTCTATTTTTGTTCCATTCTCTACAGTAGGTGAATGTTCGGTTCCACTCCAGGAAAATCCACTCTCGTTGATAGTCGCATCTTCATTGTATACTATCTGGGCGGTGATGCCGACAGAGTTGATTGTTACGTCAGAGATGGATAATTTTGTCAGTGAAGCCATTTGCAGCTCCCGGGTGGTGAATTCAATGGCTGTGCTGTAACCTGTACCTTTTTCATTGGTAGCATATGCCCGAAGATAGTAACGGGTGTTAGGCAATAATGGATCTTCTTCTCCTACGGTAGCGGTGAATTTTTTATCGGTGGCAGTTGCAGATATATGTTTTCCATTAATGGTTGGCTGGCGGCTTTCAGCACTCCAGCAGAATCCTTGTTCGGTAACCGGATATCCTTGTTCATCTGTAATTGTTCCGCTTAAAGTGGCTGTATAGGCTGTTAGTTTACCGGCTTCGCTCACTGTGAGCAGTGGTATTTTCAACTTGTCGGTGGTTAATGAGATCGGTTCGCTATATCCGGTACCGGTCTTATTGGTAGCATATGCCCGTATTACATAAGTGGTGGAAGGTAACATATCTAAAATTTCGGCTTCTATCTTCTCCTGTTCTTCTGTGAACATAGAGGCTTTTACCACCTGATCGTCGTCCAACGTGGGGTCCGATTCACCTTCCAGATATATCTTATAAACGAATCCTTTGTCCGTTATCGGGTAGCCTCCTTCATCTCCGATCTCACTGGAGAGTGCCGCTTTCTTTTCATCGAAACTGGTGATTGTTGGTTCACCGAGTACAGGAGGGATGCTTACTACGGTCTTGAACGTCTGTATATCTCCCTTTATCACAGAATTCCCGCTTTTGGCGTAGATACAGAAATAGTATTCTTTTCCGGGTTCACAGTTTTTCGCCTTCCCTGCATATTGACCGTTTCCGTTTTTTTCGGTGGTTGCGGCAAAGAAGAATGCTTCACTCATGCTGCGTGATTCGGATACCATGAATCCGATCTCGCAGTCGATTATGCTGGCGGGATTCTTCACTGCCGTACCTGACAGTACGGCTTCGAAGCGAGTCATCTCCGATGCTGCACCGGTGACTAATGTAGGCGGATAAGCCAACGGCTCGTTGTCTTCTTCGCAGCCTGACAAGAGTAGCACCCCACACATTATTATATATAGGAATTTCTTCATCTCATTTTACGTTTTGGGGTTAGAATATCATACCGATACCGGCACTTACTTCGTGGTATTTGGCATTTACTGTGTGATACCCCGCAGAGATCAGGAACTTGTTGAAACGCAGAATACCACCCAGTTCGAAGGCTACTCCGGTGGGAGATTTGCTTGTGTCCTTTACCTGTACTCCTTCAAGGCTTTTTCCACTTTCATCCTCAGCCCGCTCATCCAGTTCATAAGATAGAGTACGGCTGCCGTATCCGGCTCCTGCATAAAGGTAGATCGTCTTGTTGAGGCGACGGAAATATCCGGCGGGAACTGACATACGCGATTGGAGGGTGAC
>OGJS01001011.1_pt1 | contig 13714 bp, 11 predicted proteins | sample 1572241 | NCBI WGS metagenome assembly OGJS01 (sample SAMEA2582145, study PRJEB24529) | metagenome | biome: Human gut stool | place: China | collected 2011 | reverse complement strand
TCTAAAACGTGGTATGAAGAAGCGGCTGAGTTTAACGGTTTTGGAACCATTCGGAACAGCACAGCTCTAAAACTTACAGAAACATAAGACTTATTGCCAGCAGGTTTTGGAACCATTCGGAACAGCACAGCTCTAAAACATTCAACGCAATGACGCAAGAACCCGTCAAGTTTTGGAACCATTCGGAACAGCACAGCTCTAAAACGCTCCATTGTTATTTTCTAAACCTTTCTAAGTTTTGGAACCATTCGAAACAGCACAGCTCTAAAACTTCGTTGAAAGCACTATGGAATGATACATTGTTTTGGAACCATTCGAAACAGCACAGCTCTAAAACAAGAAATAAGCAAAGAAAACTTGTCCTACAGTTTTGGAACCATTCGAAACAGCACAGCTCTAAAACAACAAAGATCGCTTTAAGGATGGACTCACTGTTTTGGAACCATTCGAAACAGCACAGCTCTAAAACCTCAGCCGTTTCGTTAACCCCGACTGGTTTGTTTTGGAACCATTCGAAACAGCACAGCTCTAAAACGTGTAAAGCAATTGCTCAACCAATTCACCGGTTTTGGAACCATTCGAAACAGCACAGCTCTAAAACAAAGTTACAACGACTTATTCTTTCGAGCCAGTTTTGGAACCATTCGAAACAGCACAGCTCTAAAACTTTCAATCAATTTACTTTAACTGCACTCTTGTTTTGGAACCATTCGAAACAGCACAGCTCTAAAACGCTTTCTGTATCGTTTTTAAAAATAAATTTGTTTTGGAACCATTCGAAACAGCACAGCTCTAAAACGTATCCAAGACCATCGTCTGGCCTTGTGCTGTTTTGGAACCATTCGAAACAGCACAGCTCTAAAACGATATACTCGTTTAATGTGCCTTTCTCACCGTTTTGGAACCATTCGAAACAGCACAGCTCTAAAACTAGCCAGCGGTCTTCTAATGACGTCATGTGGTTTTGGAACCATTCGAAACAGCACAGCTCTAAAACGTCATTTGGTTCATCACCGAGCGAGAGCGCGTTTTGGAACCATTCGAAACAGCACAGCTCTAAAACGTATTGTAGAAGGGTACAAGGCATGGAAGAGTTTTGGAACCATTCGAAACAGCACAGCTCTAAAACAAAGCATTTAATCCCAACATAGAATTCAATGTTTTGGAACCATTCGAAACAGCACAGCTCTAAAACGTTCTTCTATCCTATCGTTGCAATAGCGTAGTTTTGGAACCATTCGAAACAGCACAGCTCTAAAACAATCGAGTAGTATTTCAGACTTCTTAACAGGTTTTGGAACCATTCGAAACAGCACAGCTCTAAAACTTTCTAGCGTGCTCATCTGCATTGTGTATTGTTTTGGAACCATTCGAAACAGCACAGCTCTAAAACCTACAGTCGTATCATATACAGAATCATGTGGTTTTGGAACCATTCGAAACAGCACAGCTCTAAAACTGTGCAATAAGAAAGCTGGCATAGGTATGTGTTTTGGAACCATTCGAAACAGCACAGCTCTAAAACTTTGCGCCCAGATTTAAGCCGGAAATCAAAGTTTTGGAACCATTCGAAACAGCACAGCTCTAAAACTAAGGTTGCTTAGCGTCAACAGGCTCATAAGTTTTGGAACCATTCGAAACAGCACAGCTCTAAAACGTCGGAATTGTCGTTGCCGCAATAGTTGGTGTTTTGGAACCATTCGAAACAGCACAGCTCTAAAACTTAACAGTAACCCAGCCATGCTTCTCTCTGGTTTTGGAACCATTCGAAACAGCACAGCTCTAAAACTAGAGCCACCCACACCAGCTTTATCATCAAGTTTTGGAACCATTCGAAACAGCACAGCTCTAAAACCTCGTGGACCAATTTTTGTCTCGAAATTTCGTAATCGCGCCATTCGTCCCAGCTAGACTTCAGCTCAAATGATTCCTTATATTTACTAATATTATATCATATTCTCACAAGATAAGAAATAGTCCTCATCCACTACATATTGAGGGAAGTCGTATACTTTTCTTGGTTCAACAAACAGTACATTTATATTATGAAGTTGAATATATTCTACCAATTTAGCTAGTTCATGTTCAGACAGATAACATGACACATTCACAAAGACAAGCAGTTTCTTTTTAGAAAGATATTTAAACACCTGAACAATCTCTAAACTTTTTTCAAAGACAGTATCACTCAGTGTTTCAATTTTCACACCTAAAGCATCAATCAATTCCAAAATTGTTATTTCATCATACTCTAAATCCAGCTCGTTTTCTAAACATTCAAAAGCAATTAGTTCTGTAATAGTTGCAACTAATTTTTCTAACATAGATTTCACTTCAGGCTTTTCATTCAACTGTTTTTCCAAATCCGCACGAATCAATTTTAACATTGCCGGTGAGTTAATATTGTAGCCTAAAATATCTGTAATAAGCAATAACTCGGATTCTTTCAAGGATTTCATCTTGTTATCAAATAATTTTAACTCATCTTCTTCCGAATAGTGATATAGGTGTTTGACAACATCAGAAAATATCAGCTGTTCCTCTAAAATAAGGAAAGTAGCCTGTTTAATTTCAATTGGTTCGTCCAGAATCGGAAAGTTAATTTTCATCTGTAAAATCCTCTCCTAGAAATACTAATCTCGCATCTGAATTAGCTATGCTGGTATCCTTTTCTCCATTCAAGTAAATCATGCGAGAAAATTGTTTTTCTGTTACCGTTAAAAGGGTGATGCTTCCCTTCTTTGGATTATTAACTTTCAATCGCTCAAGCAGGGCATTGTTGGCAGAGTTATTCAAAAGCAGCTTACTGTATACTGAAAACTGGTGCATAATGAACCCTTCATTAATCAAGAATTTCCTAAATTTTCGATAAGCTTTACGCTCCTCTGCAGTTTCAACCGGCATATCAAACATTAAAATCATTCGCATATATCGATAACTCATATCCTAAATTCAGGAACTCCTTTCCCCATTTGATTCAATGTCTTTATCACTTTTTTAGTGTAATCACTGACAATGTTAGATAAATACATTTCTTTCCCATTATAGAGAAAAGTATCAGAAAAAATAGTAAATAACTCTCTCTTAATTTTCACAAAGTCATTGTTCCTGTTTTCGTAAACAATCCTATCAATAATTGGGCGAAACGGCTCCATTACATCACTTGCCAGATTAAATTGATTAAACTGATTGGCATGCTTCAGCCCAAACTGAGTCATACATCCACAAACTACTACTTCCCGAGCAAACATACTTAGTATCAAGGTGTAGCCGTAATCAAGAGCAGCATTAATATCATTATCTTGTTCCCTTGAAAAATCATTTCCAAATAATGTATTAAAGTAAATCCGAGCTGCATGTCCTTCACGGTTACTAGGATCAAACAGCTCCAACCCATTATACAAATCAATGACAGACTGTGATTTTTCAAAGAAACCACAATCTCCAAGGTACATCGCTTGATTCAGAATCTTCTGTGCAATGATTGTCGTCCAGACTTCTGCCTTGACATCTTCTGGCCAAGTGATTTGATTACTCAGCTGCAAACTGGAATCGTGACGTGCATAGTAGGGCATCAGCATGGCTGTCGGCAAACGCTTATCATCACAAAAAATAACTAAAATATTCTCATCAACCAGCCGCTTAATCAGCATGGTTGACAGCACAATATCAGTTGTCTCCAACAACAAGATATCCACCTCGGACAGATGAATCAACTCTGTCCGAGAGGCATCCTTGAAGATCAAGTGATTATTCTTGTAGGAAAGTTTTGAATGTGTATTTACAACAACTGTTCTCCACCCCATTAATCTTCTCCCAACTTGCTCAAGTCAATCCGTGTTTCATAAAGACCCGTGATGGATTGGTGGATGAGGGTGGCATCCTTTAATAGAGATGAAGGAGTATAATCTCTATATCTAGGAATTTTCACACCAAGAAATTCAAAATCTGAGGCACTTCCTAATGAGGTTAACTCAAATAGACCTGAATTCTTACTATTGGCTGTCCCCACAAAGCTGATACAAACCTCTCCAATACTTTTACTGTCAAAGTCTGCAACCGCTTTTTTTAGACGTTCTCCGTTTTTATTAGCACCCACAAATTTATCATTAAATTCCAACACATAGTTGAGCAACTCTTTAAAATCATCTCTATGTTTCTCAACATACTCTAGATGTTCTTTGTTAATCGGATTGTTAATCCGTTTTGCATGGTAAAGCAGAGTTGTTAGCTTCTGGGGAACAAACATTTCATTTCCTTTATGAATTTCTCCACGTTTATTATTTGTTGAAAGAATACTGGCCAACATACGACGGGTCCCATCTTTTAATTCGAACAAGCTGTATTTAGGAAGTTCGATGATTTCTTTTATATCCTTATAGCCTTTTCCTAACAAGAAAGCTCTTTTATCTTTTTCAAAAGAAATTCTATCTACAATTGAAACTCCTTGGAATTCTAGTATTGTTGTTTCTTTTTTCTTAGCTCCCTTTTCAATAACTGCTTTAACCAATACAGCATAAGAATTTGAAATACCTGCATAACCACCATATTTCTTGGGATCTAAATTTCTCTTTGCTCCTACTAAATTTTCATTGCTGTCTGGTTTTGGTTTAGGAGAAGGGTTGGCGTTGAAAAGTCCTTTAGGCTTTCCTCTGTCCAAACCATGATTTTGCTTCTCGGTTTTCTTGACAATGGTGACTTGAGGATAAGATAGAACCCTGCGAACAATCTCAAAGTCCTTTTGTTTATTCCAAACAATTTCGCCATCCTCGCTTGTCTCAATATCAGGCCTCTCAACTACTGTACCATCTGCAAGTCTAACCTTTGTTTTAAAGAAATTCATCAAATTTGAATAAAAGAAGTATTTCGCTGTCGCTTTTCCAATTTCGTCATTATCTGATTTCGCAATAAATTTACGGACATCATATTTTTTGAATTCACCGTATACAAATTCTGATGCAAGTTTGGGATATTTTTTCAACAAAGCTGTTCCAATAACTGCATTGAGATAAGCGTCATGTGCATGGTGATAATCATTAATTTCACGTACTTTGTAAAACTTAAAGTCTTTTCGAAATTGTGAAACTAGATTAGATTTCAAAGTAATGATTTTAACATCTCGAATCACTTTTTTATTCTCATCATGTTTTGTATTAAAACGAGCATCTAAAATCTGCGCAACATGTTTTGTAATTTGCCTTGTCTCAACTAACTGACGTTTAATAAAACCTGCTTTATCATTTTCGGTCAGACCGCCACGTTCTGCCTTGGTTAAATTATCAAACTTACGTTGAGAAATTAGACCAGCTTTACGCAATCGCATCCAATCTGCTTTCCTAGCACGAACTACTTCTATGCTGGGAACATTATCAGACTTGCCACGATTTTCGGAAGAACTCGTTAAAACTCGATTATCAAAAGAATCGTCTTTAATATAGGCTTGAGGAATAATGTGATCTATATCATATTCACTAAGGAGATCAATATCTAACTCATCACCAGTATAGATATCCTTACCGTTTTGAAGATAGTATAAGAAAAGTTGGTCTTTTTGAAGATGGACATTTTCAACTTTATCATCAATATATGAGGGTTTCTTCTCATTAAGGATATTGCTACCAAATTCATTTAAAGAATCTTGAAGTTTTTTCAAGCGTTGCTGTGAATTTCTACGTCCCTTATCTGTCGTCTGATTTTCCCGTGCCATCTCTATGATAATATTAGCAGGGTTACACCCCATGACTTTGACTAATTCATCAACGATTTTGACACTTTGTAAAATCCCTTTCTTGATAGCAGGACTTCCAGGTAAGTCATGCACTACATTTGCAATATCATCAACATCACCAATGAATTGTGCCTTGGCAATTTCTTCTTTAAAAGAAAGAGCATCATCATTAATCAACTGCATAAAATTACGATTAGCATAACCATCATCGATTAGATAGTCTAATATTGTTTTCTTATTCTCTTTATTTCGGATACCATTGATTAACTTGTATGACAAGCGGCCCCAACCAGTGTAATGACGGCGTTCCAATTTTTTCAATTGAGCCTTAGTAAAGATATCACTATATTTTTGAAGGCGCTGGCGAATCATCTCTCTATCTTCAAATAGAGTTAGTGTTTGAATGATATCCTCAATTATCTGTTCATTTTCTTTGTTATCTAAGAATGATTTATCTAAAATCTTACGCAAATCGTGATAAGTTCCAAGACTTGCATTAAAGGATTTATTTTCCTTATCCAGTCCAGTTAAGTTAACAATTCTAAATTCTTCAAATTCTTTATTCAAATAATTTAAAAGTTTATCTTTCGTAACTTTCCGATTTTCTTTAAAAACATGATCAAAAATCTCTTGCTTCATATTTGCATCAAAGAAAATGGCTTTCCCTTGCTCATTGACATACTTAACTTTAGTTAACTCATTGTAAACATTAAACGTTTCATAAACAAGACTATGCTTTGGTAAGACTTTTTCTTCAGGTAAATACAAATCATTTAAAGTCATGCGTGTGATGAATTTTTCTGCTGATTTTTCTTTATCAAGAATATCATCAAAATTCCATGGCGTAATTTTTTCATCCGCCTTATATTCTGCCCAGGCAAAGCGGCTGCCTTTTCGCGCCAAAGGACCAACATAGTAAGGAATTCTAAACGTTAAGATTTTTTCAATCTTATCTTGATTTTCTTTCAAGAATGGATAGTATTCACCTTGGCGTCGCAAGATAGCATGCATTTCTTGCAGATGGATTTGATGCGGAATGGAGCCATTATCAAATGTTCTTTGTTTTCTCAGAAAATCTTCACGATCAATTTTATCAAGAAAATCATCGCTTCCATGAATTTTTAAAAGAATTCCCTTTAAGTATTTGTAAAATTTATCTTGTTCGACACCGCTTTCAATATAACCCGCATAACCTTTTTTGTTTTTATCTTTGAAAATGGCATTATACTGATCAGGAGCATTCACTTTAATAAAATCTTTCAATTTTTTAAGATCTTTTTGATGTTCCTCATAGCGTTTAACCATTGAAGCAGACAAAGGTGCCTTTGTTGTGTTATCATCTACTGCTAAAATCCCTGATAACAATATGGCATCATAAAGATTTTTAGTGGATGCAAACAAGTCCGCATACTCATCTCCGATTTCCCCAAGCAACTCTTCTAAATCTTCTTCATATGTATCTTTAGAAAATTGTAATTTAGCATCTTCAGATAATTGGAAATTCGTTTTAAAGTTTGGTTGTAGCCCTAAAGATAAAGCAATAAGATTCCCGAATAGAGTATTTTTCTTCTCAGTTGGATAACATTCAACAAGATTTTCTAAACGACGAGATTTGCTAACTTTTTCTGTTAAGATACTCAATGCATCGACTGTCATTTCTGATAAATGACTTTCTTCAACTGTCCGATCATATACTTCTACAAAATCCTTAAATAATGTTTGGACATTTGTGTTTTCAGCTTTTAGCTGACCTTCAATGAGAAAATGTCCACGGAATTTAATCATATGTGCCAAGGCCAAATACACCAAACGCAAATCAGCTTTCTCTTTTGAATTTGCTAATTCTTCCCTTAAATGATAAATCGTTTTAAATTTTTTATGATACTCTTTTTCCTCTTTTAAAGTTCCAAAAATAGGATATTTGCTTCCTTGCTTATCTTCTTCAACAAGAAATGAATCATCTAATCTTTGGAAGAAATTTTCATCTACTTTATTCATCTTTTCCGTAAAAATTTCTTGCAAATAGCGTAGACGATTTTTTCTACGAGTATAGCGACGCCTAGCTGTCCGTTTCAAGCGTGTTGCTTCTGCTGTTTCACCACTATCAAATAAAAGAGCCCCTAGTAAATTTTTCTTGATAGATTGTTTATCAGTGTTCCCTAAGACCTTCATCTTTTTAGCCGGAACCTTGTAATCATCCGTTATAACAGCCCATCCAACACTATTTGTGCCGATATCGAGGCCGATAGAATATGGCTTTCCCATAGAAAAACTCCTTTTTTAAAATTGCTTTAATCATATTATTATTTTAACACAAAAACGTTTACATTTAAAGAAAAATATTGTATACTATTATTGTTGGAACTATTCGAAACAACACAGCAAGTTAAAATAAGGCTTTGTCCGTATCCAACTTGAAAAAGTGGCACCGATTCGGTGCTTTTTTCTTTCTCTTCTTTCAATCAGGAGCACAAAAAACAGCCTCACGACTGTTTTTACTTTTATCCTACAGAGCCTTCCATACTCATATTGATGAGCTGATTAAGTTCGACTGCATACTCCATTGGGAGTTCTTTGGTGATTGGTTCCATAAAGCCATTGATAATCATAGCAGTTGCTTCTTCTTCGCTAATACCGCGGCTCATAAGGTAATAAAGCTGATCCTCTGAAACCTTAGAAACCTTAGCTTCGTGTTCAAGTGCAACATTTGAATTGTGAATTTCATTAAACGGAATGGTATCTGAGCTGGATTCACCATCCATAAGAATCGTGTCGCACTCAATGTGAGACTTTGAACCAGCACTGTTCTTGCCAAAACGGACTTGACCGCGGTAATCTGTCTTACCTCCGTCTTTGGCAACAGACTTGGAAATCAATGTGCTAGAAGTCTTTGGCGCATTGTGATAAACTTTACAGCCTGCATCCAAATGCTGACCATAATTAGCAAAGGACATAGAAAGGACCGAAGTTCTTGCATTACGACCATTCAAAATGCTGCAAGGGTATTTCATATTAACCTTGCTGCCTAGATTTCCGTCAATCCATTCCAGAGTACCGCCTTCTTCAACCGTTCCACGCTCGGTCACCAGATTATAAACATTGTCCGACCAGTTTTGAATCGTTGTATAGCGGAAGAAAGCATCCTTTTTAACAATAATTTCTACATTTGCAGCATGAAGACTATTGGTCGTATAAGTCGGCGCTGTGCAGCCCTCAATGTATTGAATAGAGCCACCCTCTTCTACTATAATGAGCGAGCGTTCAAATTGACCGGCATTCTCTCCATTGATACGAAAGTATGTCTGAACCGGCACCTGACATTGAACATTTTTAGGAACATAGATAAATGTGCCACCTGACCAAACAGCACTGTTCAAAGCGGAAAACTTGTGCTCTGCATTAGAAATGACTGTTCCAAAGTACTTTTTGACCAAATCTGGATATTCTTGTACTGCCGTGTCGGTATCGGTAAAGATAATGCCTTGCTTGGCAAATTCTTCTTTCATATTGTGATAGACTACTTCAGATTCATACTGAGCAACAGCCCCTGACAAAAATTGACGCTCTGCTTCAGGAATCCCCAGACGCTCAAAGGTTTTCTTTATTTCATCTGGCACTTCATCCCAACTTCTAGCCCGATCCCCACTTAATTTTTGATAATAGACAATATCATCAAATCGTATGCCGGATAAATCTGGTCCAAAATCAGGCATGGGCAATTTATGGAACAACTCTAAAGAACGCAAGCGATAATCCAACATCCATTGCGGCTCATTTTTAATTTCAGAAATTTCACGAACAACCTCTTCTGTTAAACCTTTGCCTGTCGAGAACAAAGGCTTCACATCGTCATGAAATCCAAAGGCATAATCTCGTTCTTTCGTCATCTCATTCCTCCCATTGATACAAATTCTCTTCTCTTATTATACTATTCTATATTAGAAATGTCAGAATATATGCCTAAAATCGAATAAATTAAGCTAAAAAAGGCTAGGAAAAGTTCCCAGCCTTCTTACATGATTACCGTACTTTTTCGGCTAATGCTTCAGCGAATTTCTCCAGATTTTCAATATCCTCATCTTCTGCTGATAGATCGACTTTGACATTTTCAGCACCTTTTTCAGCACCTGTCGCTGCAAAAGCGCGATCAAAGTCATCTACTGCCTTGCAAAACTCATCATAGAATGTATCACCTGACCCGACAACACCATAAATCTTTCCAGTCAAGTCAAGACTAGCTAAATCTTCATAAAAATCAACAATTTCATCAGGCAACTCGCCGTCACCGTATGTGTAAGAAGCAACGATTGCGATGTCTGCTTCTAGAAATTCCTCTGCATCAACCATTGTGCATTCATCAATATCTACTTCTAAACCAAGTTCTTTTAATTTATCAGCTACAATATCTGCGATTTCTTCTGTATTTCCTGTCATACTCGCAAATACAATTTTTGCTAAAGCCATAATTTCCTCCAAAAAATTCTATCAGTTTATTATAACACATTGAACAAATTGTTGCACTTCAAATCTCTTAAAGTTCCCTACTTTTCCCTTTTACTTTTTAAAATAATCATCTTATGATACAATGAATAAAAGGTAGAGCGGAGGTTATCATATGGAAATTTTCAAGCAAATTTTACATAAAATTAAAGAATATGATACGATTATCATTCATCGTCACATGCGACCCGATCCTGATGCATTAGGAAGTCAAGTCGGTTTGAAAAAATTACTTCAAGTCAATTTTCCTGAGAAAAAGATTAAAGCAGCGGGAAAGACTGAACCTACTCTTGCTTGGCTGGCTAAAATGGATGATGTTTCAGATGATGATTACAAGAATGCTTTAGTTATTGTTTGTGATACAGCAAATACTGCTCGGATTGATGACGAACGGTACAGCAAAGGAGATTTTCTCATCAAAATCGATCATCATCCAAACGATGACATTTACGGGGATATTTCTTGGGTAGATACTAGCTCTAGTAGTGCTAGTGAGCTAATTGCTCTCTTTGCATTAGAAAATAAACTGAAACTAGATGATTATTCTGCTAAGTTACTTTATGCTGGAATCGTTGGTGATACTGGGCGTTTCCTATATCCTGCCACAACCGCCCGAACTATGGCTATCGCCAGCAAACTTCGCGAATATCCTTTTGACTTTGCTGCTTTAGCTCGAAAAATGGACTCTTTCAGCTATCAAATCGCTAAACTTCAAGGCTATGTTTATGACCATTTAGAAGTCGATGAAAATGGTGCAGCTCGTGTCATTTTAACTCAAGAACTTCTCAAATCCAATCAGTTAACAGATGCCGATACTTCTGCTATCGTTTCAGCTCCAGGGCGGATTGACAGTGTTGAACTTTGGGGAATTTTTGTTGAACAAGAAAATGGCAATTACCGCGTTCGACTACGGAGTAAATTTATCCCGATTAATGAAGTAGCTAAAAAACACGACGGAGGCGGTCATCCTCTTGCCAGTGGTGCCAATGCTTACTCCAAAGAAGAAATCGAAGAAGTTTATCAAGAATTGAAAGAATTGGCAAAAAGGAAATAATTTGGTAGAAAAGACTTGTCAAATCCGCTAGAATTTGGTAAACTATCAAAGTAACGAATCTATGGCTCGCAGAGAGACCATGGCAGAAAGGAAATTTTTAAAAATGAGAAAAGATATTCATCCTGAATACCGTCCTGTTGTCTTTATGGATACTTCAACTGGCTACAAATTCCTTAGTGGTTCTACTAAGTATTCTAGCGAAACTGTTGAATGGGAAGATGGAAACACTTATCCTTTGATCCGTGTGGAAATTTCATCAGACTCACATCCATTCTATACTGGACGTCAAAAATTCACTCAAGCAGATGGACGTGTGGATCGTTTCAACAAAAAATACGGTCTCAAATAATCAACCGCATTTATTGCTTAAAAACGTTGATACAAAGCCTTTTCCAAGACATTGGAATTGGCTTTTTTCGTTTTTAGTACCGTTTTTGGTACCGTCTTGGAAAACTAACCTTTTGCACTATCCAGATAATCTACAAATTTTGTGATAGCTTTCTTCTCTCCTGCTACTGTAGAATGGCTATAAGTATCCAGGGTCATCTGACTACTTGCATGACCTAACCTTTTGGCTGCATTGACAGGATCAACCCCTACTTCAATCATCAAGGTAGCATGAGTATGTCTGAAGCCATGAGGAGTTATCTTCTTCAAGCCATGTTTCCTGATGATGCGCTTTAGAACACTATTGATATAGTCCTGATATAAAGGTTCTATCTTTCCCTCTCGGTCAACAAACGTAAACATATAATCGCTATCAATCAATGGGGTAACTGACAGTTGCCCACTTTCTCTTCTGCTCTTTTGTTTCCACTCTTGCAAAATCGAGGCTGTCTCAGTATCTAAAGGGATTTGTCGTATTGAAAACCTGTTTTTGGTGCTTTTCTCAACTGCTTTCCCCTTGATTCTACCTAGATTTTTGCTGATAGAAAGTAATTGATTATCAAAATCAATATCAGACCACCTCAAAGAATACAGCTCCCCTTTCCTTAAGCCACTATAGGCCAACAAACGAAATAAGGCATAGTTTTTATAAGGCTCTTCTGCCTTAATAATAGCTAAAAACTCATGCAACTCCTCAACGCTAAAGAAGTTATCTGACTTCTTCCGCTCTCTTTTTGGGAGTATCGTTTGCTTCATTGGGTTGTCTGTAATCAATTTCATTTTCAAAGCAAAATCAAACACTTGACTAGTGTAAGATTTGACCTGTTTGATATTTCTAAAAGTCTGACCTTTTTCGGTAATAAAGTCCTGGCATTGCCAAGGAGTAATTTTGGAAATTTTCATCTTTCCAAGAACTGGCAAGATATGAATTCTAAACAAGTCATCTGTACGGACGCTTGTCGTCCTCTCTACTGTATATTGATAAGTTTTGAACCATTCCTCAAAAACTTCATCAAAACGTCTCTCAGAGGCTCTCAGAAGTTCTGAGAGGTCTCCTGACGCTTTTTTGTGGTAAAATGGCTTCATACTGTCTAGCCTCTCTAAAGCTCTTAAAACCGCTTTTAAAGAAGTCCTGACGTTTGCCATCAATCACCCTGTAGATTCTGACCTTATAAAGATACCCTGATTTAGACTTTTTAGCCTTGTATTTAATAATAGACATTCTAATTTCTCCTTTATTTTTTAAGGTTTCGGAGCTTATAAAATAAAGAAATCATGATTGTCAGTTATTTCTTGCTCTTTTTCTCTTCTTGCCGTCTCTTGTATTCAGGACTCTCTACCCATGCCTCCCAGACATAATGATAAGGAGAGTCTTCTGCTCCTGATTTGTTAATCAGGAAAGGAATAAGACCCTGATTTTCGTCTACTATAAATTCCTTAATAGCTTTAACCAAAATAGGGTTAAAGTCTTTTTTACTTGCTAGAAAATCAATGTAATCAGACAATGCCTCTGATTGATTGAGTTCTGCAAGTATAATGGCAAGATCATCACCAAAAGGCGTCCATTTAGTGATTTTATTTTCAATCGTACTTTTTCCCTGAAGCACTTTTGCGAAGCCTTTAAAAATTTCTTTGGCTGATCCTGGATTGACTAATACAGGGTTATCATCAAGCCCCAGTAAGTAAGGGATAGACACACCAAAATATTCTGCTAGAATTTGCGCATTTTTCTTTTTAGGATTTGAATAGCCATTTTCGTAATTGGAAATAGTTGATAAACCTATACCAGTCTCCTTTGATAATTCCTTCATCGTTTTTTTTGTTTGTATTCTCAATTCTCTAACTTTATTGTCCATCTGCTCACCTCCATTTTATGGCTTATTATATCATAAATTATTTTTTTTACAAAAAAATTGTAATTTGTACTTGATTTTACATTATTTTTGTAATAAAATATATCCGATTACAAAAAAGTTGTAACAAGTTGATTCGGAGCTTATAAAATTAAGAAAGGGGTCAGAATATGACAGAAAATTTTACTATTC
>OGJS01001009.1_pt1 | contig 13779 bp, 10 predicted proteins | sample 1572241 | NCBI WGS metagenome assembly OGJS01 (sample SAMEA2582145, study PRJEB24529) | metagenome | biome: Human gut stool | place: China | collected 2011 | reverse complement strand
AATTTCATACTTTTACGGTCGCTTATTATAATAAGGTAATGATACGTTTTTTAGGAAATATTGAAGCCAGGGCGGACGCCAAAGGAAGGGTGTTCATACCCGCCACCTTCAGGAAGCAATTACAAGCCGCTTCCGAAGAGAGGCTTATTATGCGTAAAGACGTATTTCAAGACTGTTTAACCCTATACCCCGAGAGCGTGTGGAACGAGGAGTTGAACGAGCTACGTAGTAGACTTAACAAATGGAATAGCAAACACCAACTTATTTTCAGGCAATTCGTGAGCGACGTTGAAATAGTGACACCTGATAGCAACGGGCGCATATTAATTCCGAAACGGTATTTACAGATTTGCAGTATCCATGGGGATATTCGCTTTATCGGCATCGATAACAAGATAGAGATCTGGGCGAAAGAACGGGCAGAACAGCCTTTCATGTCACCCGAAGAGTTCGGTGCAGCATTAGAAGAAATTATGAACGATGATAATAGACAAGATGGAGAAAGATGAATTGACATATCACGTACCTGTATTGCTGAAAGAAAGCGTTGACAGTATGAATATCCAACCGGATGGAACGTATGTAGACGTTACATTCGGAGGAGCGGGACATTCGCGCGAGATCCTTTCACGGCTCGGAGAAGGCGGACGTTTGCTAGGATTCGACCAGGACGAGGACGCTGAACGGAACATTGTCAACGATACTCATTTCATCTTCGTGCGCAGTAACTTCCGCTATCTGCACAACTTCCTGCGTTATCACGACATCGAACAGGTAGACGCGATCCTGGCCGACCTCGGCGTATCTTCCCATCATTTCGATGATAGCGAACGTGGCTTCTCCTTCCGTTTTGACGGGGCACTGGATATGCGTATGAACAAGCGTGCCGGTATGACAGCAGCAGATATCGTGAATACTTATGATGAAGAACGTCTTGCAAACATCCTCTACCTGTACGGGGAACTAAAGAATAGCCGCAAACTGGCTTCTGTCATCGTTAAAGCCAGAAGCGGACAGAATATCCGGACCATCGGTGAGTTTTTGGAAATCATCAAACCGCTTTTCGGTCGTGAACGCGAAAAGAAAGAGCTGGCAAAGGTGTTCCAGGCACTACGAATTGAAGTAAACCAAGAGATGGAGGCGTTGAAGGAGATGTTGCTGGCTGCTACGGAGGCATTAAAGCCGGGCGGCAGACTGGTAGTTATCACCTATCATTCGCTGGAAGACCGAATGGTGAAAAACATCATGAAGACAGGCAATGTAGAAGGAAAAGCGGAAACCGACTTCTTCGGCAATCTGCAAACGCCTTTCCGCCTTGTCAACAATAAGGTAATCGTTCCCGACGAGGCAGAAATAGAACGAAACCCGCGGTCGAGAAGCGCCAAATTACGAATTGCAGAAAAGAAATAAAAAGATATGGAAGAAGAAGTAGTAAACAAGAAAGCAGAAGAGGACAAGAAGAAAAAACGCACCTCTCTGAAGAGTATTCTGGGTGGAGACATTCTGGCTACCGATTTTTTCCGCCGTCAAACGAAGTTGCTGGTACTTATCATGGTATTCATCATCTTCTACATTCACAATCGTTATGCCAGTCAACAGCAACAGATCGAAATAGACCGGCTGAAAAAGGAATTGACAGACATTAAATACGATGCACTGACTCGCAGCTCAGAGCTGATGGAAAAGAGCCGCCAGTCACGCATTGAAGATTATATATCGAGTAAGGAAAGCGATTTGCAAACATCAACCAATCCTCCTTACCTTATTAAATAGATGATAGTGGATAGTTGATAAATGATAGTTAAGCGTTTAAAAGACAAATACTGTGGCAGTTAATAAAAAGAACATAATGACCCGTTACTTCTTCGTCATCCTGTTGATGGCGTTGATAGGAGTAGCTATTGTTGTAAAAGCAGGCATCACCATGTTTGCCGAACGACAATACTGGCAGGATGTGGCTGACCGTTTCGTAAAAGAGAATGTGACGGTAAAACCTAATCGTGGAAACATTATTTCTTCTGACGGTAAACTGATGGCCAGCTCTCTGCCCGAGTACAGAATATATATGGACTTTATGTCCGGTGAAAAGGATGAAAAACGCAGGCAGAAAGATCAGGCACGCCGGGATTCCATCCTCAATGCCAATATGGATTCAATCTGTATCGGACTTCACAAGATATTCCCGGACAAGAGTGCGGCTCAATTCAAGGCACACCTCAAGAAAGGACGCCAGGCAAAAAGCCGCAATTATCTGATTTATCCGAAACGTATCTCCTATATACAATATAAAGAGGTAAAGAGACTGCCTGTATTCTGCTTGAACCGGTATAAAGGCGGATTCAAGGAACAAGCTTACAATCAGCGTAAGAAACCGTTCGGTTCACTGGCTGCCCGTACACTGGGAGATGTGTATGCAGACACAGCCAAAGGAGCGAGAAATGGTATCGAACTTGCTTTCGACACCATCTTGAAAGGGCGGGACGGATTGACACACCGTCAGAAGGTGATGAACAAATACCTGAACATTGTCGATGTGCCACCAGTTGATGGTTGCGATCTGATTAGTACTATCGATGTAGGTATGCAGGATATTTGCGAGAAGGCGTTGGTGGATAAGCTGAAAGAGCTGAATGCGAGCGTGGGTGTGGTGGTATTGATGGAGGTAAGTACCGGAGAAGTGAAAGCCATCGTCAACATGATGCAAGGCAAAGACGGTGAGTACTACGAAATGCGCAACAATGCTATTAGTGATATGCTCGAGCCGGGGTCTACTTTCAAAACGGCCTCTATCATGGTAGCTCTTGAAGACGGAAAGATCACGCCGGACTATGTGGTAGATACCGGCAACGGCCAGATGCCGATGTATGGACGTGTCATGAAAGACCATAACTGGCATCGCGGAGGATATGGAAAGCTGACTGTTACAGAAATTCTAGGGGTTTCGTCCAATGTGGGTACCTCTTATATTATAGACCATTTCTACGGCAGCAACCCGCAGAAATTTGTAGACGGGTTGAAACGGATGAGCATCGACCAGCCGTTACACCTGCAGATTGCGGGAGAAGGAAAACCGAATATACGCGGCCCGAAAGAACGTTATTTTGCAAAGACAACATTGCCGTGGATGAGTATCGGCTACGAGACACAGGTTCCACCGATCAATATTCTCACATTCTATAATGGGATAGCCAACAACGGAGTCACCGTGCGTCCGAAGTTTGTCAAAGCTGCCATGAAGGACGGGGAAGTAGTGAAAGAATATCCGACAGAGGTAATCAATCCCAAGATTTGTTCGGATAAGACTTTGGCACAGATCCGTGAGATTCTCCGAAAAGTGGTTGGTGAAGGACTTGCCAAACCTGCGGGAAGCAAGCAGTTCCACGTTTCAGGAAAAACAGGAACGGCGCAGATTTCACAGGGAGCAGCCGGATACAAAACGGGAAGAACAAATTATCTGGTTAGTTTCTGCGGGTATTTCCCGTCAGAAGCACCTAAATATAGCATGATTGTCTCTATCCAGAAACCGGGATTACCGGCTTCGGGAGGTTTAATGGCAGGTAGTGTGTTCAGCAAGATTGCAGAAAGGGTGTATGCCAAAGACTTGCGGTTACCGCTGACCAATGCGATTGATACTAATTCCGTAGTCATTCCGAATGTAAAAGCCGGAGAGATGCGCGAAGCGCAACGAGTATTGGAAGAGCTGCAGATTAACGTACAAGGCAAAATCGCTGATTCGGGCAAAGAGGTTTGGGGAAATACCCATTCTGCCCCACAAGCTGTGGTTCTTGAGAGCCGGAGCAATATGCAGAATTTTGTACCGAGTGTGATAGGTATGGGAGCGAAAGACGCTGTGTACTTGTTGGAAAGCAAAGGATTGAAAGTCAATCTGGTCGGCGTAGGCAAAGTAAAAAGCCAGTCGATAGCCAACGGAACGATTGTTAAGAAGGGACAGACAGTGACGCTTACGCTTAATTAAAAATTAAAGATTAAAAATTGAATAGAGTGATGTTATTAAATGAGTTACTGAAAGCAATCCAACCGGTAGAGGTAGCCGGAGATTCAAACATAGAAATCACCGGTGTCAACATAGACTCCCGTCTAGTGGAAGCCGGACAGCTATTCATGGCAATGCGTGGCACACAAGCCGACGGCCATGCTTATATACCTGCTGCCATCGCAAAAGGAGCAATCGCCATCCTTTGCGAGGATATGCCGGAAGAACCTGTAGCGGGGATCACCTATGTACGAGTAAAAGACAGCGAAGATGCGGTAGGAAAGATTGCCACTACCTTCTACGGAGACCCGACTTCCAAGTTGGAACTGGTCGGCGTTACCGGAACGAACGGAAAAACAACGATCGCTACCTTATTATATAATACATTCCGTTATTTCGGCTATAAGGTGGGATTGATTTCTACCGTTTGCAATTACATCGATGATGAACCGATTCCGACAGAACATACTACTCCTGATCCAATCACGTTGAACTGTTTGTTGGGACGGATGGCAGATGAAGGATGCAAATATGTGTTCATGGAAGTCAGCTCCCACTCGATTGCACAGAAACGTATCAGTGGACTAAAGTTTGCAGGAGGGATCTTTACCAATCTGACCCGCGACCATCTCGACTATCATAAAACAGTAGAGAACTATCTGAAAGCGAAGAAGAAATTCTTTGACGATCTGCCGAAAAATGCATTCAGCCTGACCAATCTGGACGATAAAAACGGACTGGTAATGACGCAGAACACACGTTCGAAGGTCTATACTTATTCATTGAGAAGTCTTAGCGACTTTAAAGGACGGGTATTAGAGTCTCATTTCGAAGGGATGCTGCTCGACTTCAACAATCATGAACTGGCAGTTCAGTTTATCGGAAAGTTCAATGCTTCCAATTTATTGGCGGTATTCGGGGCGGCAGTTCTGTTAGGCAAGAAAGAGAAAGAGGTGCTTGTAGCTCTTAGCACACTTCATCCGGTAGCCGGACGCTTCGATGCGGTCCGCTCACCGCAGGGAATTACGGCGATTGTTGATTATGCACATACCCCGGATGCTCTCATTAATGTACTGAACGCTATTCATGGAGTGCTTGAAGGAAAAGGAAAAGTGATTACCGTGGTAGGCGCCGGCGGTAACCGCGACAAGGGCAAACGCCCCATCATGGCAAAGGAAGCTGCCAAAGCGAGTGACCGCGTCATCATCACTTCCGACAATCCGCGCTTTGAAGAGCCGCAAGACATCATCAATGACATGCTTGCCGGACTGGATGCGGAAGATATGAAGAAAACACTAAGTATTGCCGACCGTAAAGAAGCGATTCGCACGGCTTGCATGCTGGCGGAGAAAGGAGATGTAATTCTCGTTGCCGGAAAAGGACATGAGAATTACCAGGAGATAAAAGGAGTGAAACATCATTTTGATGACAAAGAAGTACTTAAAGAAATTTTTAAATAATGAATAGACTGTGCTAATATGCCGACCGGCTTCGTTATCTATCCGACAGCAACCGGCATAACAACACATCAATAAATTGGCAAATTATTTATGTTATACTATCTATTTGAATGGCTACATAAGCTCAATTTTCCAGGAGCGGGAATGTTCGGATATACTTCATTCCGTGCTTTGATGGCGGTTATCCTCGCATTACTTATTTCAAGTATCTGGGGAGATAAGTTCATCAACCTACTCAAAAGGAAACAAATCACAGAAACGCAGCGTGATGCTAAAACCGACCCGTTTGGCGTCAATAAAGTAGGCGTGCCGAGCATGGGAGGTGTCATCATCATTGTAGCCATCCTGATCCCTTGTTTATTGTTAGGTAAACTGCATAACATATACATGATACTGATGCTGATCACTACCGTATGGTTGGGATCGCTCGGATTCGCAGACGACTATATCAAAATCTTCAAAAGAGACAAAGAGGGTTTGCATGGCAAGTTCAAGATTATCGGTCAGGTCGGTTTAGGTTTAATTGTCGGAATGACCTTGTATTTAAGTCCGGACGTAGTGATCCGTGAGAATATCGAAGTTCATAATCCGGGACGGGAGATGGAAGTGATACACGGAACGAATGATCTGAAATCTACCCAGACAACGATTCCTTTTTTCAAGAGCAACAACCTTGATTATGCCGATCTGGTTTCGTTCATGGGAGAACATGCGCAAACAGCCGGATGGATATTGTTCGTCATTGTCACAATCATTGTGGTTACCGCCGTATCAAACGGCGCCAATCTGAATGACGGTATGGACGGAATGGCAGCCGGGAACTCGGCAATTATCGGTGCAACGTTGGGGGTACTGGCCTATGTATCATCGCATATCGAATTTGCAGGCTACCTGAACATCATGTATATTCCGGGCTCGGAAGAACTTGTAATCTATATCTGCGCCTTTATCGGTGCACTGATAGGTTTCTTATGGTACAACGCCTATCCGGCACAAGTATTTATGGGAGATACAGGCAGTCTTACTATTGGCGGTATTATCGCAGTGTTTGCCATCATCATCCACAAAGAGTTGCTGATACCGATTCTTTGCGGTGTATTCCTGGTAGAAAACCTGTCGGTAATCCTGCAACGGGCTTATTATAAGGCGGGAAAACGAAAAGGTATGAAACAGCGATTGTTCAAGCGTACACCGATTCACGATCACTTCCGCACTTCGATGAGCCTGATTGAACCGGGATGCACGGTGAAATTCACCAAACCCGACCAACTGTTTCATGAATCAAAGATTACCGTCCGGTTCTGGATTGTAACGATTGTATTGGCAGCAATAACGATTATAACGCTTAAAATAAGATAACCGGCAAGGTGCCGGAGCCAGGTTTCCATACGGGAAACAAGTTTTATAGATAGAGAGTATTAACCCGATTATTAACCTTTAAAGATGTGCACAACTAATAGATAAATCAATCAATTAGAAAATAAGGGCACATTATTGTAGATGAAAAGAATAGCAATTTTAGGAGCTGGCGAAAGCGGCGCAGGTGCAGCCGTACTCGCTAAAGTCAAAGGATTTGAGACGTTTGTTTCGGACATGTCCGCCATCAAGGACAAGTATAAGGAACTTCTCGACAGCCATCAGATTGCCTGGGAAGAAGGACACCATACCGAAGAACTCATTCTGAATGCCGACGAGGTTATCAAAAGCCCCGGTATCCCGAATGACGCCCCGATCATCCTGAAACTGAAAGCTCAAGGCACACCGGTGATCTCCGAGATAGAGTTTGCCGGACGCTATACTGATGCCAAAATGATCTGTATTACAGGTTCTAACGGGAAGACCACAACGACTTCCCTGATCTACCATATTTTCAAAAGCGCAGGTCTGAACGTAGGTTTGGCAGGCAACATCGGCAAAAGCCTTGCTTTGCAGGTAGCCGAAGATTACCACGATTACTATATTATCGAACTTAGCTCTTTCCAGCTGGATAATATGTATAACTTCCGTGCGAACATCGCCGTATTGATGAACATCACTCCGGACCATCTTGATCGCTACGACCATTGTATGCAGAATTACATCGACGCTAAATTCCGCATCACCCAAAACCAAACACCGGACGATGCTTTCATCTTCTGGAACGATGACCCTATCATCAGACAGGAACTGGCAAAACATGGTCTGAAAGCTCACTTGTATCCTTTTGCCGCTGTAAAAGAGGATGGAGCGATTGCATACGTAGAAGATCACGAAGTGAAAATCACCGAACCGATTGCCTTCAACATGGAGCAAGAGGAACTGGCCCTGACAGGACAACACAACCTGTACAACTCTTTAGCCGCCGGTATCTCGGCAAACCTTGCCGGCATCGCCAAAGAAAACATCCGGAAAGCCCTCTCCGATTTCAAGGGAGTGGAACATCGGTTGGAAAAGGTGGCACGTGTGCGCGGAATTGATTTTATTAACGACTCTAAAGCCACGAATGTCAACTCCTGCTGGTATGCCCTGCAAAGCATGACTACCAAAACGGTATTGATTCTCGGTGGTAAAGATAAAGGAAACGACTATACTGAAATTGAAGACCTGGTACGCGAAAAGTGTTCAGCACTGGTATATCTGGGACTTCATAACGAAAAGCTTCACGAATTCTTCGACCGTTTCGGTCTGCCGGTAGCCGATGTGCAAACCGGCATGAAAGATGCCGTAGAAGCAGCCTACAAACTGGCAAAGAAAGGTGAAACGGTATTATTAAGTCCTTGCTGCGCTTCTTTCGACCTCTTCAAGAGTTACGAAGACCGTGGCGACCAATTTAAAGAATGTGTCCGTGCCCTTTAATTTCTAATTATTAATTTTTAAATTCTGCAAGATTGGATTTATTAAAGAACATATTCAAAGGTGACAAGGTAATCTGGATTATCTTCCTCTGTCTCTGCCTCATCTCGATCATCGAGGTGTTTTCGGCAGCGTCGACGCTGACTTACAAAAGTGGCGACCATTGGGGGCCGATTACGCAACACTCCATCATCCTGATGGTGGGAGCTGTGGTAGTCGTATTTCTACATAATGTTCCCTACAAATGGTTCCAGGTATTTCCGGTCTTTCTATATCCGGTATCTCTGGTTCTACTGGCATTTGTCACGCTGATGGGCATTATCACAGGCGACCGTGTCAACGGGGCCGCCCGTTGGATGACCTTTATGGGATTGCAATTCCAGCCATCGGAATTGGCAAAGATGGCGGTAATCATTGCCGTCTCATTCATCCTGTCCAAAAGGCAGGACGAATATGGGGCCAATCCGAATGCCTTTAAATATATCATGATCCTCACCGGACTGGTATTCCTGCTCATCGCACCGGAAAACCTTTCGACAGCAATGCTGCTGTTCGGAGTGGTATGTATGATGATGTTCATCGGACGGGTATCTTCCAAGAAACTGTTCGGGATGTTGGGGATATTGGGGCTTGTAGGCGGTGTTGCCGTAGGCATACTGATGGCTATTCCCGCCAAAACACTGCACAACACTCCGGGACTTCACCGTTTCGAAACGTGGCAGAATCGTGTTTCCGGTTTCTTTGAGAAAGAAGAAGTGCCGGCAGCCAAATTTGATATTGACAAAGACGCACAGATTGCACACGCGCGAATCGCTATTGCTACCAGCCATGTAGTAGGCAAAGGTCCGGGAAACTCGATACAACGCGACTTCCTTAGCCAGGCATTCTCCGATTTTATCTTCGCGATTGTGATTGAAGAAATGGGACTGGTAGGAGGAATATTTGTGGTGTTCCTCTATTTATGGTTGCTGATGCGAGCCGGACGAATCGCCCAAAAGTGCGAGCGAACCTTCCCCGCCTTTCTCGTCATGGGTATTGCGCTGTTGTTGGTATCACAGGCAATACTGAATATGATGGTTGCCGTCGGGTTATTCCCCGTCACCGGACAACCCCTGCCTCTGGTCAGCAAAGGAGGTACAAGTACGTTAATCAACTGCGCTTATATCGGAATGATATTAAGCGTAAGCCGATATACCGCTCACCTGGAAGAACAGAAAGCGCACGATGCACAGATCCAACTGCAAATAGAGGCGGATGCCGCAGCCAATTCGGAAGCACAGGCCGCAGCCGAACCGACAGCACAGATTCTGAACAGCGACGCCAAATTTGAAGATGAGCATGATAGCAGAAACAATGAACGGTAAATGTTGAGAAAGGACAGAAGAAAACAGAATGATGGAAAAAGAACTTAGAATTATCATCAGCGGTGGAGGAACAGGAGGACATATCTTTCCTGCCGTCTCTATCGCAAACGCTATAATAGAGCTACGCCCCGACGCAGAAATTCTCTTTGTAGGTGCTGAAGGACGTATGGAAATGCAACGGGTTCCCGATGCAGGCTACCGGATTATCGGACTTCCGATAGCCGGATTCGACCGCAAACATTTATGGAAAAATGTATCCGTATTGATTAAACTGATGCGCAGCCAATGGAAAGCGCGCAAAGTAATCAAAAACTTCCGCCCGCAAGTGGCGGTAGGTGTAGGCGGATATGCAAGCGGGCCAACACTAAAGACTGCCGGAATGATGGGAGTCCCCACATTAATCCAGGAGCAAAACTCGTATGCCGGAGTAACTAATAAACTCCTGGCACAGAAAGCTCGTAAGATTTGTGTAGCTTATGACGGAATGGAAAAGTTCTTCCCCGCCGACAAGATCATCATGACGGGTAATCCCGTCCGCCAGAACCTGACAAAGGATATGCCGTCAAAAGAAGAAGCGCTAGGTTCTTTCCACTTACAGTCCGGCAAAAAGACAATCCTGATTGTAGGTGGCAGCTTGGGTGCACGCACCATCAACAACACGCTGACAGCCAGTCTGACAACCATCAAGGAAAACACGGACGTGCAGTTTATCTGGCAAACGGGCAAATACTATTACCCGCAAGTAACAGAAGCCGTAAAAGCGGCAGGAGCACTTCCGAATTTATATGTAACGGATTTCATCAAAGATATGGCAGCCGCTTATGCAGCAGCCGATCTGGTTATCTCCCGTGCGGGAGCAGGTTCCATTTCTGAATTCTGCCTGCTACACAAACCTGTTATCTTAGTGCCCTCGCCCAACGTGGCAGAAGATCACCAGACGAAGAACGCCTTAGCGTTGGTGAACAAACAGGCAGCTATCTACGTCAAAGACAGTGAAGCGGAAACCACTTTGATGGACGTAGCCCTGTCCACCGTCAACGACGAGCAGAAACTGAAAGAACTAACAGAGAATATCGCTAAACTGGCTTTACCCGATTCAGCGAGAATCATCGCACAAGAGGTCATTAAGCTGGCGGAAGCAAAGAACAGATAAATGGACGATCGGATTACGCAGATTGAAGTAACGGCACAATGCCCGTATCAAACAACGTAATCTGCACTAAAATAAAAAGACAGAAGAAATGAATATAGAAACGATAAAATCAGTCTATTTCGTAGGTGCCGGCGGCATCGGTATGAGCGCACTTGTACGCTACTTCCTTTTCAAAGGAAAGGTAGTGGCAGGATATGACCGTACTCCTACTCCATTGACTGAAACGCTAATCTCCGAAGGCGCACAAATACATTATGAAGAAAACGTCGACCTGATTCCCGAAGCCTGCAAAGACAAGGAAAGTACGTTAGTCATATACACTCCGGCCGTTCCGCAGGAACACGAAGAACTCGTTTATTTCCGCAACAACGGATTCGAAATACAGAAACGCGCCCAAGTATTGGGAACGATTACCCATTCGAGCAAAGGTCTGTGCGTAGCAGGTACTCACGGGAAAACAACCACATCGACTATGACAGCTCATCTGTTCCACCAGTCGCACGTGGAATGTACCGCTTTTCTCGGAGGAATCTCAAAGAATTACGGCACCAACCTGCTGCTTTCTCAAGCAAGCCCTTACACAGTGATTGAAGCGGATGAATTTGACCGTTCTTTCCATTGGCTGTCACCCTATATGACCGTAATCACGTCTACCGACCCCGATCATCTGGACATCTACGGAACAGAGCAAGCCTACCTGGAAAGTTTCGAACATTACACCACGCTAATCCAACCGGGTGGCGCACTGATTATCCGCAAAGGCATCTCTCTGCAACCCAAAGTGCAGCCGGGCGTTCGTGTCTACACTTACTCACGTGACGAAGGCGACTTCCATGCAGAAAACATCCGTATCGGAAACGGAGAGATATTCATCGACTTTGTTGCTCCGGACACCCGTATCAACGACATCCAACTGGGAATTCCGGTAAGCATCAACATAGAGAACGGCGTAGCCGCCATGGCATTGGCACACCTCAACGGGGTGACCGATGAAGAAATTAAAAGAGGTATGGCAAGTTTCCGAGGAGTAGACCGCCGGTTCGACTTCAAACTCAAGAACGACCGGATTGTCTTTCTAAGTGACTACGCACACCACCCCTCTGAAATCAAACAGAGCGTGTTGTCTATGCGCGAACTTTACAAGGACAAGAAGATCACAGCCATCTTCCAGCCTCATCTCTATACCCGCACCCGCGACTTCTATCAGGATTTTGCCGATAGCCTGTCGCTACTCGACGAAGTGATTCTGGTAGACATCTACCCGGCACGTGAAGCACCAATTCCGGGCGTCACCAGCAAACTGATTTACGACCATCTGCGTCCGGGCATCGAGAAGAGCATGTGCAAGAAAGAAGAAATTCTAGACGTACTGAGCAAGAAAGATATAGAAGTATTAATCACCCTGGGTGCGGGCGACATAGATAACTATGTACCCCAAATCTGCGGATTACTGAATAAAAAATGATAAAGAAAATTCTCATACTCCTGTTTCTGTTGCTGATAACCGCCTACCTTATTGTAGCCGTTACCGCTTTCAACACCAAGCCTGCCGACCAGGTTTGCAAGGGTATGGAATTGATTATCAAGGACAGTATAGACCATGGTTTCATCAGCCAGAAAGGGATACTCCGCTTACTGAACGGTAAGAAGCTCTCCCCTGTGGGTAAGAAGATGGGCGACATCAACACCCGCCTGCTGGAAGAAGAGCTCAGCCAACATCCCTTGATTGAAAATGTGGAATGTTACCGTACACCGGGATGCAAGATAGGTATCGAAGTGACACAGCGCCTCCCCTGGAAAGCAGTATTGATTTCTGCCATAGCAGTATCAATAGCAGCCAAATCCTGTGCCTTGTGAGCATCTTTCAATTTCTGCAAAGCAGCTTCAATCGGAGCTTTCTTGTCAGCAGGCAACTTATCACCTAATTCCTTCAACTGATTTTCAGTAGAGAAGATTACGCTGTCAGCCTGGTTCAACTTGTCGATCTTTTCACGTTCTTTCTTATCTGCTTCAGCATTAGCTTCAGCTTCAGCCTTCATCTTTTCGATTTCTTCCTTGCTCAAACCACTGGATGCTTCAATACGGATAGCCTGTTCTTTACCGGTAGCCTTATCTTTTGCAGATACTTTCAAGATACCGTTGGCATCGATATCAAATGTAACCTCAATTTGAGGAACACCACGACGAGCCGGAGCAATACCTGTCAAGTTGAACTGACCGATTGATTTGTTCTGTGCAGCCATCGGACGTTCTCCCTGTAATACGTGGATAGTAACTTCCGTCTGGTTATCGGCAGCAGTAGAGAATGTTTCACTCTTACGAGCCGGGATGGTAGTGTTAGCATCGATCAACTTAGTCATTACACCACCCAGTGTTTCGATACCCATTGACAACGGAGTAACATCCAACAATACTACACCTTTGATTTCGTCTGTCAACACAGCACCTTGTACAGCAGCACCAATTGCTACTACTTCATCCGGATTCACACCTTTAGAAGGAGCCTTGCCAAAGAAATCCTCTACCAATTTCTGAACAGCCGGAATACGTGAAGAACCACCAACAAGGATTACTTCATCAATATCAGCATTGTTCAAACCTGCATCACTCATTGCCTTCTTACATGGTTCAAGACAAGCCTGAATCAATTCGTGAGCCAAAGATTCGAATTTTGCACGAGTCAAAGTCTTCACTAAGTGCTTAGGCACACCACCTACCGGCATGATATACGGCAAGTTGATTTCTGTACTTGTAGAAGAAGAAAGCTCAATCTTAGCTTTTTCAGCAGCTTCTTTCAGACGTTGCAAAGCCATCGGATCCTGAGTCAAGTCAGCACCTTCGTCGTTCTTGAATTCCTGTACTAACCAGTTGATGATTACCTGATCGAAGTCATCACCACCCAAGTGAGTATCACCGTTTGTAGAAAGTACTTCAAACACACCACCACCAAATTCGAGGATAGAGATATCGAATGTA
>OGJS01001002.1_pt1 | contig 13826 bp, 10 predicted proteins | sample 1572241 | NCBI WGS metagenome assembly OGJS01 (sample SAMEA2582145, study PRJEB24529) | metagenome | biome: Human gut stool | place: China | collected 2011 | reverse complement strand
CTATTCGTGAAGGCGGCCACACAGTCGGTGCCGGCGTTGTTTCTAAGATCGTCGGCTAATAAAGATTTTTAGGGGTATAGCTCAATTGGCAGAGCGACGGTCTCCAAAACCGTAGGTTGAGGGTTCGATTCCTTCTGCCCCTGCCACCAAAAACGAACCGCGGCCCTAGGGTCGCGGTTTGATTTCACGGAAACAGTAAATGAGTACGCAAAACGCAACACCGGCAACAGAATCAAAGGGCGGCGTCCTTTTGATGACGATTGCTATCCTTATTGCAGTAAGCGGAGTTTTTGCTTTTGCCTTACTGGCGGAACAACCCACCGGTATTCGCGTCGGTATTTTAATCGGCAGCTTAGTTGTCGGCGTTGTTTTAGGTTGGTTCAGCGCACCGGGCAAAGAATTTGCCCAGTACTGCAAGGCCTCCTACGAAGAACTGAGAAGAGTTGTTTGGCCGACCAGAAAGGAAACCATCAATACCACGGGTATTGTCTGCGCCTTCGTGGTCGTGATTGCATTCTTCCTTTTCATTGTTGACAAGCTCATCGAGTTTCTTCTTTACGATGTCCTTCTTTCTCTGATCTAAAGAGAGTTGAAAATGTCCGATATGAAATGGTACGTTGTGCACACTTATTCCGGAATGGAAAAGAGTGCCGAGTCTGCTCTGAGAGAGAGAATTGCTCGCGAGGGACTGCAGGATTATTTCGAAGAAATTTTGGTTCCGACAGAGGACATCTCCGAGGTGAAAAACGGCAAAAAACGCGTTTCCACCCGCCGCATGTACTCGGGCTACATCTTCGTCAAAATGATCATGAACGACGAGACTTGGCATCTTGTCAAAAATACGGCTAGAATTACGGGCTTTCTCGGCGGCAGTGCAAATAAGCCGTCTCCGCTGCCCGCTAAGGACATTGAAGCCATCAAGAGCAAAATGGAAGCCGGTTCCGAGGCTCCGAGACCTCGTGTCGAATTTGAAGTCGGCGGTTCCGTCCGCATTAAGAACGGTCCGTTTACAGACTTTAACGGAATAATCGAAGAAGTGAACTATGACAAGAACCGACTTCGTGTTATGGTATCGATCTTCGGCCGCGACACTCCTGTTGAACTTGCTTTCAACGAAGTCGAGAAGGCTTAAAGAATATCGGTTTTCTGCTTGAGAGTCCGAGCAGAAAACCTCTTATTTTTATGGACTCTTTACCTCGGGGAGCTTCATTGCCGAAGCGTCTACCCGTAAGGAAAACAAATGGCAAAGAAAATTGTAGGCTTTATTAAGCTTCAGGTTCCTGCCGGAAAGGCTAATCCCTCGCCACCTATCGGTCCGGCTCTGGGTCAGCGCGGCTTGAACATTATGGAATTCTGCAAGGCCTTCAACGCAAAAACACAAGGCGTTGAACCGGGTCTTCCTATCCCTGTCGTGATCACGGCTTACGCCGACAAGAGCTTCACCTTCGTGATGAAGACTCCTCCGGCTACCATCCTGATCAAGCCGGCTGCAAAGATTCAGAAGGGTTCTGCCCGTCCGCATACAGACAAAGTCGGCAAGATTACACGTGCTCAGGCTGAAGAGATCGCTAAGACCAAGATGCCTGACCTTACAGCTGCCGACATGGACGCCGCGGTTCGCACTATCGCCGGAAGCGCTCGTTCCATGGGTATCACCGTTGAAGGAGTGAAATAATGGCGAAGATCAGCAAACGCGAAAAAGAAAACAAGAGCAAGGTTGAGGCTCAGAAGTTCTACGCTTTGAATGAAGCTGTCGAACTCGTCAAAGCTCTTGCCAAAGCCAAGTTCAACGAATCCGTTGATATCGCAGTTCAGCTCGGCATCGATCCTCGTAAGAGCGATCAGGCTGTCCGCGGTTCCGTCGTTATGCCTGCCGGTACAGGCAAGACCGTTCGTGTTGCAGTTTTCGCCCAGGGCGCTGCTGCAGAAGCTGCCAAAGAAGCCGGTGCCGATATCGTCGGTATGGAAGATTTGGCCCACGAAATCAAAGGCGGCAAGATGGATTTCGACGTTGTGATCGCTGAACCCGCTGCTATGCGTGTTGTCGGTCAGTTAGGTCAGATCCTCGGCCCGCGCGGCTTAATGCCGAACCCGAAAGTCGGTACTGTTACTCCGAACGTTGCTCAGGCTGTTAAAAACGCCAAGGCCGGTCAGGTTCAGTTCCGTGCTGACAAAGCTGGTATCATTCACGCTCCTGTCGGCCGTGCTTCTTTTGAAGTTGAACAGCTTCTTACGAACATCAAGGCCCTCATTGAGCAGCTGAACAAGATTAAACCCGCTTCTACGAAAGGCGTTTACATTCGTAAAGTTGCGGTTAGTTCGACAATGGGTCCCGGCGTCAAGGTTGACGTTCAGACATTGAACTAATTTCGTTTCGGAGTAATCCGGAACAGGGCGCAAGCCCAAGTAAAGGACTTTGGGTTACAGCCTTCGGGCTGTAGCCGTCAAAGACCGCTGGCGAATGGTTCATTCTTAATATCCCGCAGCGGAAAACCAGCGTAGATGGCAACCGAAGAGAGAACAAGCGTTGTGTGTCCTGACGGACAGATTCCTTGGAACTCTCGGAGTGAGCCGGTTATTTTGAACCGGTGCTGTGAAAGCAGCACCTCTGAGTGGAGCAGACCATGGGTCTTAATAGACAAGAAAAGGCTGACATGATCAAAGAGATCAGCGAAATCATCGCTGGTACTGAAGGTCTTGTTATTGCCGAATACCGTGGGCTGACCGTAGATGCAGCCACCAAACTCCGTAAAGAAGCACGTGAGAATGGTGTTCAGTTGCGCGTTTTGAAAAACACCTTAGCACGCCGTGCCGTCAAAGACACTCCGTTCGAAGGTTTGTCCGATCAGTTTGTCGGACCCCTTCTTTACGGTTTTTCTGCTGACCCTGTGGCCCCTGCCAAGGTCATGGCTAACTTTGCCAAGACAAACCCGCAGCTCGTTATTAAGGCCGGTGCAATGCCGAACAACGTCCTTGACGTTGCCGGTGTTGAAAAACTCGCCACAATGCCGAGCCGCGATGAATTGCTGGCTAAGTTGATGGCCACTATGAACGAACCGGTTGCTAAGTTCGTTCGTACGCTCAACGAAGTTCCCGCACGTTTCGTCAGAACTCTTGCTGCAGTGCGCGATGCCAAAGAACAGGCTGCTGCCTGATTTTGTAAGTTTTAATTTTTAGTTACACAACGTATTGGAGTTACCAAAATGGCTTTGTCCAAAGAAGAAATCCTTGACGCAATCGCGTCCATGTCCGTTCTCGAAGTTTCCGAACTCATCAAAATGATGGAAGAAAAATTCGGTGTTTCCGCTGCTGCAGCCGCTGTTGCTGTTGCCGCTCCTGCCGGTGCCGGTGCTGCTCCTGCTGAAGAAAAATCCGAATTCGACGTCGTTCTGAAAGAAATCGGCGCTAACAAAGTTCAGGTTATTAAGGCTGTCCGCGAACTGACCGGCCTCGGCCTGAAGGAAGCCAAAGACCTCGTCGACGGCGCTCCTAAGACTGTTAAGGAAGGCCTTGCCAAGGCTGAAGCTGAAGAAGCCCAGAAGAAACTGGAAGCCGCTGGCGCCAAGGTTGAACTGAAGTAATTTTTCAGTTATACTGCAAGGCTCCATATTTGGAGCCTTGTTTTTTTCTATCGGAAAACTTTGAGTGGGTCATTCAGTATGATCCAGCCAAAGTCTTCTGCAGGAGCATAATTTAGACAATTTGAGTTTTGCCGCGCATTGGGCCCTGGTGAGGGCTCGGCGTGGCTATTCGTGTCTGTTATTGCTTTTGGGGAATTTTCTTTTTTTCTCTTTCGAACGGAGCGTTCATGTCGTACTCGTTCACTGAAAAGAAGCGTATTCGGAAAAGCTTTGCTAAGCGTCCGAGCGTACTTGAAGTGCCTTCCTTACTGGAAACGCAGTTGCATTCCTACCACGAATTTTTGCAGGCAGATGTTCCCGCTGCAGAGCGCCGTGATGAAGGTTTGCAGGGTGCATTTAAATCCATCTTCCCTATCGTCAGCCACAATGGTTTAGCCAGGCTTGAATTTCAGGAATATATTTTAGACGATCCTGTCTTTGATGTCTCTGAATGTCAGCTTCGCGGACTGAATTATTGCTCTCGCCTCAGAGCAAAAGTCCGTCTTGTTATTTTCGACAGAGACCAACCCAAGCAGTCTACTGTAAAAGAGATCCGCGAGTCAGAAGTTTACATGGGTGAAATCCCTTTAATGACGAAAAAAGGATCTTTCATCATTAACGGTACCGAGCGCGTTATTGTATCTCAGCTTCATCGTTCTCCGGGAGTATTTTTTGAGCACGATCGCGGCAAGACACACAGCTCCGGTAAGCTGCTGTTCAGCGCCCGTATCATTCCGTACCGCGGCTCTTGGCTCGACTTTGAATTCGATGCGAAAGACATTCTTCACTTCCGTATCGACCGTCGCCGCAAGATGCCCGGAACTATCATGCTCAAAGCACTGGGCATGACACCGGAAAGCATTCTGAAGCAGTTCTACGAGTTCGATCACTACAAACTGACCCAGGACGGTGCCACGCTCGAGATTATTCCGTCTAGTCTCCGCGGTGAAATCGCTGCTTTTGATATTAAAGATCCGGAAGGCAAAGTTATTGTTGCCAAGGACAAGCGTATCAATGCTCGCCACGTTCGTGAAATCGAAAAACTCGGCATCACAGAACTTCCCGTTCCGCTCGACAATCTCATTGGAAAAGTCATTGCCACAAATCTTTATGACGAAGATTCCGGTGAAGTCGTTGCCAATGCTAACGATGAAATCACTCCGGAACTGCTTGAGAAGATTCGCGAGCACGGGATTGATTCTTTCGATACGCTGTACATCAACGAACTCAACCGCGGCCCCTACATTTCCGACACACTGAGACTGGACGAAACTCCCGATCAGCTGTCCGCACGTATTGCGATTTACCGCATGATGCGTCCGGGCGAACCGCCCACAGAAGAAGCTGTTGAGACATTATTCCGTCGTCTGTTCTTCGATGCAGAGACATATGACCTGTCCCGCGTCGGCCGCATGAAGATTAATTCCCGCTTTAACCGCGGAACAGAAACCGGCCCGATGACGCTTGAACCTGAAGACATCATCGATACGATGAAGGCGATTGTTCAGCTTCGCAACGGCGAAGGCCAGGTTGACGATATTGACCACCTGGGCAATCGTCGCGTCCGCTGTGTCGGTGAACTGACCGAAAACCAGTTCCGTTCCGGCCTTGTTCGTGTTGAGCGCGCCGTTCGTGAACGTTTAGGCCAGGCCGAATCCGATAACCTGATGCCGCATGACCTGATCAACAGCAAACCGATCAGCGCTGCTATTCGCGACTTCTTCGGTTCTTCTCAGCTGAGCCAGTTCATGGACCAGACCAACCCGCTGTCTGAAATCACGCACAAGCGCCGTATTTCTGCATTGGGCCCGGGCGGCTTGACTCGTGAACGCGCAGGCTTCGAGGTTCGAGACGTGCATCCGACTCACTACGGCCGTGTTTGCCCGATTGAAACTCCTGAAGGTCCGAACATCGGTTTGATTAACTCTCTGGCTCTTTATGCGCGTCTGAATGACTACGGCTTCCTTGAGACACCGTACAGAAAAGTGATTGACGGTCATGTCACCAACGAGATCGCTTATCTCTCGGCTATCGATGAAGGCAACTACATTATTGCTCAGGCTAACGCTTCCATCGATGACAAGGGCAACCTGAGCGACGAGCTTGTCAGCTGCCGTGATAAGGGCGAATTCGTTTTGATGCGTCCCGAACGCGTTCAGTACATGGACGTGGCTCCGGCACAGATCGTATCCGTTGCTGCTTCTCTGATTCCGTTCTTGGAGCACGATGACGCGAACCGTGCGCTGATGGGTTCCAACATGCAGCGTCAGGGCGTTCCCTGTCTTCGTCCTGAAAAACCTGTTGTCGGTACTGGCATCGAAAGAACAGTGGCTGTTGACTCCGGTACAACCGTTCAGGCAGAACGCGGCGGTGTCGTTGACTATGTCGACGCCAACCGTATCGTTGTTCGTGTAAATGATGAAGAAAACGTCCCCGGCCGTGTCGGTGTGGATATTTACAATCTTCAGAAATTTACTCGTTCCAACCAGGGCACCAATATCAACCAGCGCCCGATCGTCAACCCCGGCGATCACATCGCTAAGGGCGACGTGATTGCTGACGGCGCTTCGACCGACCTCGGTGAACTGGCATTAGGTCAGAACATGATCGTTGCCTTCATGCCGTGGAACGGATACAACTACGAAGACTCTGTGATGGTGAGTGAAAAAGTGGTTGCTGATGACCGCTATTCTTCCATCCACATTGAAGAGCTTTCTGTTCAGGCCCGTGATACCAAGCTCGGCAGCGAAGAAATTACGCGCGATATTTCGAACCTGAGTGAGAACCAGATTAACCGTCTGGACGAATCCGGTATCGTTTACATCGGTGCAGAAGTGAAGGCCGGAGACGTTCTGGTCGGTAAAGTGACTCCGAAGGGAGAAACCACGCTGACTCCGGAAGAAAAACTGCTTCGCGCCATCTTCGGTGAAAAAGCCAGTGACGTTAAGGATACTTCCCTTCGCGTTCCGAGCGGCATGGTTGGTACTGTTATCGACGTTCAGGTCTTCACGCGTGAAGGCATCGAACGCGACAAACGCGCTCAGTCCATCATTGACGATGAGCTGAAGCGTTACCGCACCAACTTGAATGACCAGCTGAGAATTGTTGAGCGCGACGCTTTCGAACGTTTGGCTCGTCAGCTGATCGGTAATGTTGCTCAGGGCGGTCCCGACGGTTTAGGCAAGGGCAAGAAGGTTACGAAGGAATACCTCGACGGTCTGAATGTTCACAAGTGGTTTGACATTCGCATGGCTGACGAAGAGCTGCAGAAGCAGATCGAAGACGTCCGTATTTCCTTGGAAGCCAAACGTAAAGAGTTCGACGAAGCTTGGAACGAAAAGCGCAAGAAACTGACTCAGGGTGATGAACTGCCGACAGGCGTTCAGAAGATGGTCAAGGTTTATCTGGCCGTTAAACGTCGTCTGCAGCCCGGCGACAAGATGGCCGGCCGTCACGGTAACAAGGGTGTTGTCTCCCGCATTACTCGTGTCGAAGACATGCCGTTCATGGCTGACGGCAGACCGGTTGACATCGTTCTGAACCCGCTGGGTGTGCCTTCTCGTATGAACATCGGTCAGGTTCTTGAAGTTCATTTGGGTTGGGCTGCTTTCGGTTTAGGCTGGAGAATTGCTGAAATGCTCAAGCATGAGCGCAGCAAGCAGGTCGCTGAAATCCGCGAGTTCCTGAATACGATTTACAACAAGAGCAGCGGCAAGAAGGAAGACTTCGATTCTCTGACTGATGACGAAATCATCGATTTGGCCAAACACCTGAAGAAGGGTGTGCCGTTTGCAACCCCCGTATTCGACGGCGCAAGCGAAAGCGATATCCGTGAGATGCTCAATCTTGCCTTCCCGGAAGAAACCGCTAAGAAACTGCACCTGACTCCTTCCAAGACTCAGGCCCAGCTCTTTGACGGACGTACCGGCGACGCATTTGATCGTCCTGTTACCGTCGGCGTGATGCACTACCTGAAACTGCACCACTTGGTCGACGACAAGATGCATGCTCGTTCTACCGGTCCGTACTCTCTGGTTACACAGCAGCCTCTCGGCGGTAAAGCTCAGTTCGGCGGTCAGCGTTTCGGTGAAATGGAAGTCTGGGCGCTTGAAGCTTACGGTGCCAGCTATGTCCTTCAGGAAATGCTTACTGTTAAGTCTGACGACGTAACGGGACGTACAAAGCTCTACGAAAACATTGTCAAAGGCGATCACGTGATCGACGCCGGAATGCCGGAATCCTTCAACGTTCTCGTTAAGGAAATCCGCTCTCTGGGCATTGACATTGATTTAGACCGTGATAAGGAATCTTCTAAAAAATGATGAAAGCTTTTAACTCTCTCTTTAAGACAAATAAAGAGAATGAGCCGTTTGACGCGATCAAGATCGGCATTGCTTCCCCGGAAAAGATTCGTTCTTGGTCTTACGGTGAAGTAAAGAAGCCTGAGACAATTAACTACCGTACGTTCAAACCCGAACGCGACGGTCTGTTCTGCGCAAAGATTTTCGGACCGATTAAGGATTACGAATGTCTTTGCGGTAAATACAAACGTCTGAAGCATCAGGGCATCGTTTGCGAAAAGTGCGGCGTGGAAGTCACACTTTCCAAGGTTCGCCGCGAACGCATGGGTCACATTGAGCTGGCTAGCCCTGTTGCTCATATTTGGTTCTTGAAGAGCCTTCCGTCCCGCATGGGTATGGTTCTCGATATTCCTCTGCGTGATATCGAACGCGTCTTGTATTTCGAAGCCTATATCGTTGTAGATCCCGGCATGACCGAGCTTCGCAGAGGCCAGCTCATGACCGAAGACGACTACATGGCTAAGACCGAAGAATACGGTGACGAATTCAAGGCCATGATGGGCGCCGAAGCCATTAAAGAGCTGCTGGCTACGATCAACATTGACGAAGAAGTTGAGGATCTCCGCAGAGAGCTTTCCGAAACCACCAGCGAAGCGAAGGTCAAGAAGATCGCCAAACGTTTGAAGGTTCTGGAAGGTTTCCAGCGCTCCGGCATTAAGCCTGAGTGGATGGTCATGGATGTTCTTCCGGTTCTTCCGCCGGATCTGCGTCCGCTGGTTCCGCTTGACGGCGGTCGTTTCGCTACGAGCGACTTGAACGACCTCTACCGCCGCGTGATCAACCGTAACAATCGTCTGAAGCGTCTTCTTGAGCTCAAGGCTCCGGACATCATCGTCCGCAATGAAAAACGCATGCTGCAGGAAGCTGTTGACTCTCTGCTGGACAACGGCCGCCGCGGCAAAGCCATGACCGGTCCTTCCAAGCGTCCTCTGAAGTCTTTGGCCGACATGATCAAAGGTAAGGGCGGCCGCTTCCGTCAGAACCTGCTGGGTAAACGTGTTGACTACTCGGGCCGTTCCGTTATTACCGTCGGTCCGTACCTGAAACTGCATCAGTGCGGTCTGCCGAAACTGATGGCTCTTGAGCTCTTCAAACCGTTTATCTTCAACAAGCTTGAACTTCGCGGACTGGCTCCGACCATCAAGGCTGCCAAGAAGATGGTTGAGAACCAGGATCCGGTCGTATGGGATATTCTCGAAGAAGTGATTTACGAGCATCCCGTCATGCTGAACCGTGCACCTACGCTTCACCGTCTCGGTATTCAGGCTTTTGAACCGCTCCTGATCGAAGGCAAAGCTATTCAGCTGCACCCGTTGGTCTGCGCTGCGTTCAACGCTGACTTCGACGGCGACCAGATGGCTGTTCACGTACCTCTTTCCTTAGAGGCACAGCTTGAAGCACGTTCTCTGATGCTTGCTTCCAACAACGTGCTGTTCCCTGCCAACGGCGATCCTTCGATCGTTCCGTCTCAGGACATCGTGTTGGGTCTTTACTATTCGACTCGTTCCCGTATCAACGGAAAGGGCGAGGGCATGTTCTTTGCCGATATCGGCGAAGTCGAACGTGCTTTGGCCAATAAGGTTGTCGAGCTTCAGACACGCTGCACCGTTCGCGTTAAGGAATTTGATGTTGACAAAGAAACCGGTGGAAAGACACTGAAGATGGTTCGTTATGAAACCACCGTCGGTCGTGCACTTCTCTCCGAAATTCTTCCTCCGGGCCTGCCGTTCTCCGTATTGAACAAGACCCTCAAGAAGAAAGAGATCGCTAAGCTGATCAACATGGCTTTCCGCCGCTGCGGACTGCGTGAAACCGTGATCTTCGCCGATAAACTGATGCAGCGCGGCTACCACCTCGCTACCATCGGCGGCCTGTCGATTGCTATCGACGACATGATTGTTCCGGAACAGAAGAACGAAATCGTTCACGAAGCCGAACAGGAAGTCAAAGAGATCGATGCTCAGTACACCTCCGGTTTGGTGACTGCCGGCGAACGCTACAACAAGGTCGTTGATATTTGGGGTCGTACGACAGAAAAAGTCGGTAAGGTGATGATGGATGAAATCTCCAACGAACCGGTTATCGACCGTCACGGCAACAAGACAACTCAGGAATCGTTCAACTCCATCTACATGATGGCGGACTCCGGTGCTCGCGGTTCTGCAACTCAGATCCGTCAGCTGGCCGGTATGCGCGGTTTGATGGCTAAGCCGGACGGCTCCATTATTGAGACTCCGATTACCGCGAACTTCCGTGAGGGTCTGAACGTTTTGCAGTACTTCGTGTCTACCCACGGTGCTCGTAAGGGTTTGGCCGATACGGCTTTGAAGACTGCTAACTCCGGTTACCTGACTCGTCGTCTGGTCGACGTGACCCAGGACTTGGTGGTTACCGAGGACGACTGCGGAACCCATCAGGGCGTTCTGATGAAAGCTCTGGTTGAAGGCGGTGAAGTGACCGAAAGTCTGGCCGACCGTATTCTCGGCCGCGTGACGGCTGATCCGGTTATCAATCCGGACAATCAGGAAGAAATCTTCCCGGCCGGTCACCTGCTTGAAGAAGATGATGTCGAACTCATCACGAAGCTCGGCATTGACGAAGTCAAGATCCGCACTCCGCTTACCTGCGAAACACGCTACGGTCTTTGCGCCAAGTGCTACGGCCGCGATCTCGGCCGCGGCAAGCTCGTTAATGCCGGTGAAGCTGTCGGTGTTATCGCCGCTCAGTCCATTGGTGAACCGGGTACTCAGCTGACCATGCGTACGTTCCACATCGGTGGTGCTGCGAGCCGCACAGCTGTGGCCAGCAACGTCGTTACGAAGTCTGCCGGTACGATCCGCTTCACAAGCTCTATGCGCTATGTGACCGGTGAGAAGGGCAATAAGGTTGTGATTTCCCGTTCCGGCGAAATCGTGATTGAAGGTCCGAACGGCCGCGAGAGAGAACGTCATAAGATTCCTTACGGCGCCAACCTTCTTGCTTCCGACGGTCAGCAGGTTGAAATCGGTACCGAACTGGCCAACTGGGACCCGATGACTCGTCCGATTGTTACCGAGTACGCCGGTAAAGTCCGCTTTGCCAACGTTATCGATAACGTTACAGTGAAGAGCCAGGTAGATGAAGTGACGGGCTTGAGCTCTCTTGTGGTTATTGACGCCAAGCACTCTTCTTCCAGCAAGATCGGCAAACCGCTGATTCAGTTCCTTGATGCCAACAACGAGCCCGTTAAGATTCCGGGTACTGAGCACCCTGTGAGCATTCAGCTGCCGGTCGGCGCGCTCATCATCGTTCACGACGGTGACGAAGCCAAGGTCGGTGACGTGCTCGCCAGAATTCCGACGGAAAGCCAGAAGACTCGAGACATTACCGGCGGTCTGCCGCGTGTTGCCGAACTCTTCGAAGCTCGTTCTCCGAAGGACGCAGGTATTCTTGCCGAGGCAAGCGGTACCGTTACTTTCGGTAAGGAAACCAAGGGCAAACAGCGTCTGATCATTACTGACACACAAGGTCAGGATCACGAATTCCTTATTCCTAAGGATAAGGACATTCTGGTTCACGACGGTCAGGTGGTTCACCAGGGTGAAGTTATTGTTGACGGTCCTGCCGATCCGCATGACATCCTGAGACTTCAGGGTATCGAAGCTTTGGCTCGCTACATTGTTGATGAAGTTCAGGCTGTGTACCGTCTGCAGGGAGTGAAGATCAGCGACAAGCACATTGAAGTGATCGTTCGTCAGATGCTCCGCCGCGTCGTCATTACTGATCCGGGTGACACCAAGTTCATCACCGGCGAGCAGGTCGAACGCAGCGAAATGCTCGATGAGAACGAAAAAGCTCTGGCCGAAAACAAGCGTCCTGCCACATATGACAACCTGCTGCTGGGTATTACTAAGGCCAGCTTGTCTACGGACTCCTTCCTCTGTGCGGCTCCCTTCCAGGAAACCACCAGAGTGCTTACCGAAGCAGCCATCATGGGTAAACGTGACGAGCTGCGCGGCCTGAAGGAAAACGTGATTGTCGGCCGCTTGATTCCTGCCGGTACCGGTCTGGCTTATCACAGAGCCAGACACGACCGCGATGCTTTCAAGTACGACAATGAGATCGAAACTTCCGAGGCTTATGTCGGCAATGAGAACATCGTCAGTGATGCTCCCTCGATTCCGGAAGCTGAAGTTGCCGGTGAGAGCAAAAGCTATCACAACTAATTAGGTTTTAACTCCTCCAAAAAAGCGGCCGAAAGGCCGCTTTTTTGGTTTTGAAAAACATCGAATACAATTGCTAACCTATTCAGCCAAATAGAAAAGTTTGACAATTGGTTGAATTTGCGCAATAATGCGGAACTTTTCGGAATCCCGCCCGGGTTTCTGCGCTCTTTCTCGGCTGCCGTGCAGCACGTCCTTTCGCGCAGAGTCCGCGCATTTTCCCTAAAGTTTTTTATTAACCTCCACTCCGTCAAAAGAGTGGTTTTTCTAATCGTTTCGGATACGGACTTTATGCCGACCATTAACCAATTAGTGCGTAAGCCTCGCGAGAGAGCTATTGAAAAGAGCAAGAGCCCTGCGCTCAACAACTGCCCGCAGAAACGCGGTGTCTGCACCCGTGTTTACACCACAACTCCGAAGAAGCCGAACTCCGCTCTTCGTAAAGTTGCCAAGGTGCGCCTGACCAACGGCTTTGAAGTCATCTCCTACATCGGAGGTGAAGGCCACAATCTTCAGGAACACAGCGTCGTTTTGATTCGCGGCGGTCGTGTGAAGGACTTGCCGGGCGTTCGTTACCACGTCGTCCGCGGCTCTCTTGATACCCAGGGTGTCAAGGATCGTAAGCAATCTCGTTCTAAATACGGCGCAAAGCGTCCTAAACAGGCTTAATACCGGATCGCCGCACCCGGTAACGGTCTCTTTTTATGACCGAGTAAGTCGCATTTTCATGATGGAAATGCATTCCCAATTTATTTGACTGAAGACAAAACTGAGGTAAACATGCCCCGTCGTCGCGAAGTACCTAAACGTGAAGTTCTCCCGGATCCTAAATTCGGTTCCGTCGAGATCACCAAATTCGTCAACATGATCATGCTTGACGGCAAGAAAGCCGTTGCTGAACGCATCGTGTATGGCGCTTTGGAAGAAATCCAGAACAAGTCTGGTAAAGATCCCCTCGAAGTGTTCACAAACGCTTTGAACAATGTTCGTCCGCTGGTTGAAGTTAAGTCCCGCCGTGTCGGCGGTGCCAACTACCAGGTTCCGGTCGAAGTTAGACCTGTCCGCCGTATGGCTCTGGCCATGCGCTGGCTGCGTGAAGCTGCCAAGGGCAGAAGTGAAAAATCTATGCCGCTCCGCTTGGCCGGCGAGCTTATCGACGCCTCTGAAGGCCGCGGCGGTGCTATGAAGAAGCGTGAAGAAGTCCATCGTATGGCTGAAGCCAACAAGGCCTTCTCTCACTTCCGTTTTAACTAATTTCTTTTTCAATAGGGGAGGCCCGATCGGTTCTCCCCATTATCAGAGGATAGAAACATGGCTCGCAAAACTCCGATTGAGCGTTATCGCAATATCGGCATTTCCGCGCACATTGACGCGGGCAAAACAACCACCACGGAACGCATTCTGTTCTACACCGGCGTTAATCACAAGATTGGCGAAGTGCACGATGGCGCTGCGACCATGGACTGGATGGAACAGGAACAGGAACGCGGCATTACGATTACTTCCGCTGCTACTACTGCTTTCTGGCGCGGTATGGACATGAACCATCCCGAACACCGTATCAACATCATTGATACCCCGGGACACGTTGACTTCACCGTTGAAGTTGAACGTTCCATGCGTGTTCTGGACGGTGCCTGCAT
>OGJS01000999.1_pt1 | contig 13948 bp, 5 predicted proteins | sample 1572241 | NCBI WGS metagenome assembly OGJS01 (sample SAMEA2582145, study PRJEB24529) | metagenome | biome: Human gut stool | place: China | collected 2011 | reverse complement strand
AGAAACAGGAAAATACCACATCCTTTATACTCAGAGGAATATTTACAAATCCTTCACTGTCACCCCGGATATAATCAAAGCGTCCCTGTTCGTTTCTGGTCAACGAAATCAAGGCTGCATGATAATCAGGATACACCTTCATTTGCGAAAGCACATATCCCATCAACCGTAAACGACTCTCAGAGTAAGTATTATAGACTTTCCTGTAAATATCATCTTTATCGATGCCCTTGGAAAGCAACTCGCTGATGATAAAATAGATTTCCCGGTTATTGGAATTATAGGTAAAGCCACCCGTATCGGTCATCATACCGGTATAAATACACTCTGCTCCCGCTTTGGTAATTTCATTGAAATAACCCATACGGCATATCAGACGGAACACCAGTTCGGAAGTGGAAGATATATTCGGATGTGAAATTGTAATATCACAAAATTCTTCGGGATACAGATGATGGTCTATCAATATTTTTTTCCCTTTTGCAGCCTTTACGGCATCTGCCATTGCATCAATACGACTCAAAGCGTTGAAATCCAGACAACAGATTATTTCGGCCTCAGATATCAGCTTATCGGCAAATTCTTTGTAGTGATCGTAAAGTAACACATCTTTGCTGCCCGGCATCCATCTCAGAAAATCGGGGAAGGCATTCGGCACAATGACATTTACCGTTTTATCTTGTGAATTCAGGAAGTGCCACAATCCCAATGAAGAGCCTATGGCATCGCCATCCGGCGCTACATGGGCTACAATTACTATTCTCTCCGCATGCCCCATCCACCTGGCAAAACGGTCTATCTTAGCTTGTTCGATTACTTTAGTCAACATACGCTTAATCTATGATTTACAAACAGACGGCTGGAGTGCCCCCATTCATCTATAACAATTTGAAGCGACAAAAGTACGAAAAAGTTCGAGAGTTGAGGGAAAGTAGTGCAGGTTTTATTTAGTCCTTGCCCACAGCCTTATTTCCCGGAGCTTTTTTCATGCTCTTCATAACCGGCAAGATTGTATAGAACAGGGATAGTACTGTTTCCAACACGATAGATACCGAATTTAAAGTAATAACCTTCTTCGTCATTGCGCCCTATTAATATCTCTTCCTTATTTACAATATGCTTCTTAACTTCTTTTCCAGCCTGCTGATAGGACATAATCACATCCAGAAGACCGGGCTTCAGAATGGTTTCTTTCTCTTTCCCGTACAGAGTCCAGTCAATATCCACCCGGAAGGTTATCCAACAATCTTTCGGAAAGGAATCAAACGGCATTTTGTAAGCTATTGTCGAAGCTTTATAAGTGGAGGTTACGGGCTTCATAATCTCTGCCTTGTCCGGGTTTACATTACAACGGTCGGTTTTATCGGTCAGCCATTTGCGGTCCGAGTTAGCTTTAATATAGAAATAACCTTGTGAAAAGCCGAAAGCAAGAGGTGGATAGCCACCTTGCTCAATCAGCCAGCCATTAGGTTTTCCGGCTTTATAGATTGTATCTCCTTTGGAATTGATTTTAGTTATTTTGTCATGGGCTATATTCTTCTTGAAAATCATCCTCTTTTCCAACTCAAGGAATTCTTCAACGCTAAGTCTCATCACTTTACCGTCAGGGTCGGAAACAAGTGTACGACTCGGCATACCATGCCATTGTGCAAAGATGGTAGACACTTCCTTATCCAAAGTCCGCGGAATGTAAACAGAGAATGTATAACTCATGGATGAGCCTTGCGGACAACTTCCTTTACCGTAATGGTATACAGTCTTCATTTTCTGCGCATTAAGGTATTCAGTTGCCGGATAGTTACGGAAATCATTGGCAACAGCATAACAATAACACAATTCGGCACGACCTTTGGTTTCTCCCTGGGCATAGCCTTCCAAAGTATTGTCTTCCTGTTTCAGCTCGAAGCGATAAGAAGGTTTGCCTTGGAAAGGACGGGAAAACGGATTGAGAAAGGACCTAGATCGACTGGTCGCCGGCAGAACCGACAGCTCTTTATACGATGGTGCATAATCCAACTGAATGGTATGGGGTTTATTTGTACCGACGGCCACCCAACGCCCGTCAATAATCTGATTTGTACGGGCTGAATCAGCCTGCACATTTACGCGTTCTTTCAGGGGTGTTAAGTTATCTGACTGTGCACGGACCGGACTTACTGTTACCAAAGACAAAAGACAAAGGGGGATTAATACTGCGGTTCTCATTCTTTAATTGATATTTAATAATGTATACGAATCAAGAGTTAGATGGAGCTTATTTGAAGGAGTTATCAGCCTGCAAGCAGACTGATAACTCCTTCAACTCCTAATTAGGTAGAGGTACCATTGCCCTGCGGCCATAGTTTAATTTCAAACCTTTCTTGTAGGCTTCGGGGCCATGCAGATCTTTAATATCCATTTCACCCAGGTTTACAAGGATACCACGCGCCATAAGTCCGGCATCTTCATTTTCAAGACGCGGTAAATTTTCAGCGGCTTCTTTCAGTTCAGACAAAAACGGACGGATATAGTCGCGCATTTCAGGGTCTAAAGATAAACATTCCAAAGAGGAGTAACCTATTTTCCTGTCCTTTTCTTGAGCCGGAGTAATAAGGCGGGCAATACCTTCCTGTGCTTTACCCAGATAAACAACCGCATAAGCTGCCTCGGAAGCTATATAAGGATTCTCGTCTTGCAAGAGTGCCAATAATGCTTGCGGACAAGTATTAATTTGATTCTCTCTGGCAAGATTTGCATATCCTACTACCCCCCAGAATCTCATCTCCGGCAGAGGGCTGGCAATAGCTTTCTCCAACATGGGAAGAGAAGCTACAGTTGCCGTTCCCGCAATTTCGACAAGCCCATAAAGTTCATCCAAGGGATATTTCTCTTTGCGTACTTTCTCATAAAGTATATGTCCGGTACGTGAATTTGGGAGGAAAAAGCCCAAATCATGGGTAGTACGAATGTGGTCGGATAATGCTTGACGCATTTTATATAAGGTTTCCGCATACTCAGGAATAGCGGATAAATCATGCAATTCATCCGGATCTTTTTCAAGGTCAAACAGCATTTCCGCCGGATGAGGTTCAAAAGTCTGCTTCCAGTCCGGATTGGTATTGTGACCTCCCAGCACCAGTTTGTCCCAAGCTTTATTGGATGGCATTCCCCATTGATAATAATTACGCAGAGCAAACTGACGGTAGGGAATATAACTACGGATATACTTGAAGCGACCATCCGTAACAGCACGTACCGGCATGAAATGATGCAGTTGGTTGGCTGCCAATGCAAACTGTACTTCACGCTTTTCTTTATTGGCGAACTTGCCGTAAAGCGCCTTTCCTTGCATGTTCTTGGGAGGCTTTACACCTGCTAAACTAAGTACAGTAGGTCCCAGATCGGTGAAGTTCACCAAACCATTTTCTTTACCTTTTGCTCCATTTGCCAGGTGCCGCCATTTAGGAGGAAAGTAGGCTATCATAGGAACTTTCAGTCCGCTTTCGTACAGATAACCTTTACCACGCGCCACGCAACCGCCATGGTCACTGAAAAAGAAAATGATGGTATTGTCTTCCAATCCTCTAGTCTCTAAATCTTTCAGGAAGATTCCCAACCAAGTATCCACATCCTGTACTGCTTCCAGATGACCTGCATAATCCGACCGCACTTCCGGTAAATCAGGCACATAGGAAGGTAAAGTAAGTTGTTGTGGGAAAATACCTTCTTGAGTATAATCCCTGCGTCCATCAGTGTGGAAAGTACGAATACGTCCCATGTGTGAAGTTACTGTGTTATATACAGCGAAGAAAGGCTGATCCTTTCCACGTTTGGTACTATTGTAAGAAGCTTTATTGTTACATTCGTCCCAACAGCTTTTGTTATCTGTAGTAGAGTTATAATGTGTTTTGCTATTGTTTGTGCAGTAATACCCGGCTTCACGCAATCTTTGAGGAAAGAATATATCAGCCGGAGTATCATAAGGAACCGGGTGTATATCCATTCCGTAAGTTGATGAATAACATCCGGTGATAAGAGATGAACGAGCTGCCGAACTTTGTGGTGCCACAGACCATGCATTCATAAATTGTATGCCACGAGCTGCCAAGCTGTCTGCGTTAGGCGTATGTACATCGCCATTGCCATAGCAACCAAATTCATAAGCACTAGTATCTTCGAAGGTTAGCCAAAGGATATTGGGCCTTTCGTTTTTTTTGTCAGCTGCCTCGGTTTGTGAGGAATATAAACCACAAAAAGCAGTACACATAAATAAAGGTAAGTGTCTCATAAAATAGTATGTATTAAGGATAATAAATTCTTGAGGCTAAAGTAGGGCGTTTATGAATAACAAGCGTTTTCTTATGTCGAAAAGAGTGCTAATATTGTTTCAATAAGCTATATTTCGACAATATTAGCAGTGATTCAACAAAATTACGGTTAGTCATAGACGAATGTGGATAAGATATTATATAAAAGAGGTGAAAAGACTGGAGGCGAAACTTTACTTTTGAAATAATAATCTAATCAAAAAAAACATGAGAAGCTTAATCTTAGTACTATTACTGTTAAATGCATTATTCTTATCTGCCCAAGAGGCTACCAACAACAATCTGTCATTCGATAATTCTTTACGCACTGAATCAGAAAAGTTATTAACGGAGTGGATGGACACATTCCTGACTTATCAATGCCACCATTTAAACACGTCTACAAATGGTGGTGTGCTGTGCCCTGCCTGTGCCCGCATACATGGGCGCATCGGAGATGCCGTACTCCCCTTAATGTATCTGGCTGATAAAACACACAAAGAGAAATACCTTCTTGCTGCCAAACGCCTGATGGCCTGGATGGAAAACGTGCATCTTCCCAATGGCTCGTGGATGAACGATGTACATGTCTCCGACTGGAACGGTACAACAGTCTTCGCTTCCATAGCTCTTTATGAAGCATTACATTACCATGGGCATTTATTAGACGATTCTACCCGGAACCATTGGAAGCAAAGACTGATAGAAGCCGGTGAGTTCATGCTGGCAACTCCTTTTATATACAGCCGCAAACGGGAAGGTATGCGGAATATGAATGTGAATTATTCAGCCTCAGCCACCTATGCATTGTATGCCATTGGAGAGATGTGCAACCGGCCTGATTTTCAAAAAGAAGCCCGTCAGATAGCTGCCGATCTAAAAAACTTTTTCACTGAAAACGATACTTTTCTATATGGTGAAGGTCCCAATATAGGTTCAAAGACAAAAAACGGCTGCCTTCCGGTAGACCTGCTTTATAATGTAGAAGAATCCTTGCCGAATATGGTATATTACGCCCTTATGGCGAAAGACACTGATTTACTGACTCTCGTTGACCGTTCAATGGCTACTCACCTGGAGTTTATGTTACCCGATGGTGCCTGGGACAATAGTTGGGGAACCCGTAGTTTTAAATGGACTTATTGGGGCGGACGCACCAGTGATGGTTTTATGGGAGGCTATTATGCAATGGCTGCCCAACATCCGGAATATTTAGAAGCAATCCATCGTAATATACAATTACTGAAAAAGGCTACTTCCGAAGGTCTGCTTTATGGTGGCATGCATTATCGGGTTTCCGGGATTTCCCCATGCATTCACCATACATTCGGTCACGCCAAGGCAATCACTTCTTTTTTAGAACTTCCTCCCCTGAATATCACTTCTTCCCAAGAGCTTCCGCGTGATAAAACCTATGGTCTGAAATATTTCAAGGATATCCATACCTGGCTTATCTCTCAAGGCCCCTGGCGTGCTACATTCACCGGATATGATGCAGAATATAAAATTAAAGGTACTCATCCGATGGGAGGCGCACTCGCTATGCTATGGCATACACAGGCAGGACCTGTTTTTGCGGCTACAATGAACCAATACCAGTTGATTGAAGCGCCTAATATGCAGAGTAATAACCGTAAGTATATCATGGGAGGTACACCACGGATCGAGTTTATGCAAAATGGGACCATATATAGCAATTTGGATGACCTGAATACAGATATCATCTGTGATACAGAAAAGAACGGCTATCGGTTTACCGTGAATACCCATTTGGTCGATATAAATCAAAACGCACCTGCCCAAGGAGAGATTCCTGTCACAATTTACTATACCTATACCCGGCAAGGTCTTGAAATAAACGTAGAAAACTGCTATGACGCTACATATCTGATGCTGCCAGTCATCGCATCACCCGCAGAAGAGGTAAAAGTAACTCCCCAAAAAGCATCTATAAACAAGGATGGAGGCACTTTATCCATCACCTGTACAGCCGGACATATAGAAGTAGCGCCAACCGATAAAGATGGACGAATATTCAATCCGGTTCCTGGATTTTCTTTTGTACCTTTGCGAATAATTCCTAATAGTTCGGAAAAGAAAATTCGTATAAATATTCTTTTTCGCTAATCTATTTTGTTAATTTGCCTCGTAATTGGATACGACTATGAAAATAATACAAACTTTGTTAGTACTTTTAGGAGGGTTATTTCCATTTATACTGAATGCCGGAACAACGGAGGATATTTACTTCTCTCACATCGGTATGGAAGATGGATTATCACACAGTACCATATTCGCAATTAATCAGGATAAAGAAGGGAATTTATGGTTCGCCACGTACGACGGTGTGAATAAGTACGATGGTTACAATTTCACTGTATACCGCCATGAATATGCAAACCCAAATAGTATTGCCAGTGACATAACCCGGTGCATAGCCATCGATGATTCGGATCAGATATGGGTGGGTACCCGTGAAGGCCTATCCTTTTATAATCGTCGTAAAAACTCATTCTCCAATTACTACTATAAGAAGAATGGCATCAATGTCCCCATCAACAGCATTGCTCCCATTAAAGAGAACTGGCTGATGCTGGGTACGGCAGAAGGTATTTTACTTTTCGATATCAAGAAAGAATGCTTCTTAAACGATACTTTACCTTCCCTGCATTTGTTGAAACCAACCGTTTTAGTACGCCAGGGCGAATACATTTATATAGGTGCCGAAGATGGAGTATATACTTACACATTATCGGGAGGTAAATTGGAAAGATTAGTAAGTATGCCCGCAGGGATACGCATACATGCCATTTTGTGTCAGATGTTCAGCCGAATATGGATGGCAACCGAAGGGGATGGACTATTTATGTACGATGCCAAAACCAAGGAGTTGAAAAACTATCGTTATGAAAGTGAGCAGTCCGGTTTAAATTCCAATTATGTACGCTCATTGGAGCTGGATACGGAAAATCGTTTATGGGTAGGGACTTATAGCGGACTGAATATCTATAAAGAAGCTACCGACAATTTCTCTTCTATAAAAAGTTCCGAGATACAGGAAGGAAGTCTGTCACAAAATTCTGTCAGAAGTATTTTTAAAGATTCTCAAGGCGGCATGTGGTTAGGAACTTATTGGGGCGGGTTGAACTATTACCATCCTCTTTGTAATCGCTTCCAGCGTATCAAGCATGTTCCTTTTCTGAATTCACTTAGTAATAATGTGGTCAGTTGTATTGTAGAAGACAGTGAACATAACCTGTGGATTGGAACAAGTGATGGCGGATTGAACTTCTATGATTCCACCTCAAAATTATACAAGAACTACCTGTTTAAATCAGGATCATTGGATGTACCTTTCAAGGATATTAAAACAGTGTATGTAGACGAGGAACATGATAAAGTATATGTGGGAGCCCATGCCGGAGGCATGATGGCCCTCCAGCGCAAATCGGGACGGGTAGAATACTTCAATCGCCAGAACAGTAACTTACCCAGTAATAATATCTATTCTATCATCTCCGATGAGAACGGAGGATTATGGGTTGCTTCACTGGAACATCTTCTGCATTTCGATATAGACAAGCGCAATTTTACAATTGTAGACAAAGATCAGAATGGGCGTAAATTACAACAATATAACCGTTTGTTGTTTCGCGATTCCAGGAGACGTATATGGGTAGGAGGTGAAATGGGGGTATCTGTTTATAATCAGATAGGAACAGATTTCCTGGCCAATACAGATTTCCATATAGACCCGATACTACAGCAGGCATTTGTGAATTGCTTTTATGAATCTACATCGGGATATATCTGGATCGGGACACGTAGCGGACTTTTCGCTATGAAAGAAGGAAGTAAAGAGCTATTGCAGTATACCACGGCAGATGGTTTGCCGAGTAATGTTATTTATGGCATCATGGAAGATGCTTACGCTCGTTTGTGGATAAGTACCAATCAAGGTTTGAGTTGCCTGAATCCGGAAAATGGAAAGTTCCGTAACTTTACTATATTGGACGGTTTACAGGGAAATCAGTTTAATGCCGGATCTTATTGTCGTCAAGATAACGGTTACATGTTGTTCGGGGGTGTCAACGGCATTACATTATTCCGTCCGGAAACACTGATTGACAATCCTTATGCTCCTAAACCGGTAATCAACAAGCTGTTTGTTTACAATAAGGAAGTCCTTCCCAACGACGAAACGGGAATATTGAGTGAAACGATTGAATATGCAGATCATATCACCCTATCTTTTGTAGTGTCCAACTATATCGCCGTCAAACACAACACTTTTGCTTATAAACTGGAAGGGTATAATGACGAGTGGTACAGACAGAACGATACCAGTCCGGTTTCGTACTCTAATTTGCCGGCAGGTGACTATACTTTTTATATAAAAGCAGCGAACAATGACGGTAAATGGAATGAAGAACCGACTGTACTTCATATTCGCGTCCTGCCTGTTTGGTACTGTACCTGGTGGGCACTTTCATTGTTTGCTCTATCTTTCATGTTGGTGGTATTTGGCATTGTCCGCTATTTCTGGTTGCGTAAAAGTATGCAGGCTGAAATTCTTATGGAAAGACTGGACAAGGAGAAACAGGAAGAAATCAGCCAGATGAAAATCCGTTTTTACGTTAATATATCACACGAATTACGTACTCCGCTCACCCTGATTGTAGCACCACTGCAAGAATTGCTAAGTCGCATATCCGGACATTGGGAACATGAACAGTTACTGTATATACAAAGAAATACCAACCGCTTGCTGCATCTCGTCAATCAGTTAATGGATTACCGACGGGCAGAGTTGGGAATCTTTGAACTAAGACTGGTAAGTGCCAATGCCTACAAAAGAGTTTTGAATAGTTTCATGAACTATGAAAGTTTGTCGAAGAAAAAAGATATAGACTATAATTTCTATACGGAATTGCAGGACAAAGAACTGTTATTCGATGAAAACTATCTGGATCTTATTGTTAACAACTTACTGTCGAACGCTTTTAAATATACCGAAGAAGGTGAAAGTATTACGGTAAAACTGTATCAGGAAGCAGGTGATCTTGTACTGCAAGTTACAGATACAGGTATCGGTATTCCCAAAGAAAAACAGGAGAAGATTTTTGAGCGGTTCTATCAAGTGGAAAGCGGACGTGAAGGAAGCGGCATTGGTCTTTCCCTGGTACAACGGCTGGTTGAATTGCACCATGGAAGAATTGAGTTGGAGAGTGAACCCGGAAAAGGTTCTACTTTCTCCATTTACCTTCCGCAAGATAAATCTGTATATAGCCGTGAAGAACTGCTTGGAGGGGAAGAGAACGCAGACAATCAACGGGTATACTCTACGAATGCGCACGAGGTATATATCGGTGATGAAGAAGAAGCCGATACAGAAAGCGAAGAAGATGAGAATACAAATAAACGAGGAACACTCCTTGTGGTGGAAGACAATAAAGAATTAAGGCAATATCTGGTCAATGGATTGTCCGGCTTATTCAATATGCTGGAAGCTGAAAATGGGCAAAAGGCATTAGACATTCTGAAAGAGAAGGAAGTTGACCTGATTGTAACGGATGTCATGATGCCCGTAATGGATGGTGCCAAATTATGTAAGTTGGTAAAACAAAACTTACGCACCTGTCATATTCCAATATATATGCTGTCTGCCAAAGCAGATATTAAATATCAATTGGAAGGTTTACAGGTAGGAGCAGATGATTACATAGCCAAACCTTTCTCGATGGCAATATTGAAAGCAAAGATTATGAACATGCTGCGTACACGCCACCGCATCTTCGAACACTATTCCAATACCACCGAAATAGAACCGGAGAAACTTACCAATAACACGATGGATGAAGAACTGCTCAGAAAAGCGATTGCAGTGATTGAAAGGAACATGGACAATGTAGAATTTTCTACAGAGCAATTTGCGCGTGAGATGAATATGAGCCGTTCTAATTTACATCTGAAATTAAAAGCAATAACAGGAAAGTCAGCTATCGACTTTATCCACAAGATACGCTTTAACCGCGCATGTCAACTTTTGCAGGAAGGAAAATACAATGTTTCAGAAATCAGTTTTATGGTAGGCTACAATACTCCTTCTTATTTTGCAGCACGCTTCAAGAAGTATATAGGTTGTCTGCCTACCGAATATGGAAAGAAATAAGATATGAGAAAACATAAGATGTGGACACTACTCATTGTTCTGTCCTTGTTAGCAGCATGTAAACAACCCCAATCATTAACCCCTTCTGTCAGTGAAGTCGCACAAATTAAGGCAAATGGTACATCCATCCGGCTTTTCTGTTTGACAAACAGGAATGGAATGACAATCAAAGTCACCAACTTTGCCGCCTCGCTAACGTCCGTTTCCGTACCCGACAAAAAGGGGAACTTCGAACAAGTAGTACTGGGCTTCGATAGTTTAGAAAGTTACTTGGGAAAGCATCCTAAATTTGGTGCCACTGTAGGCAGATTTGCCAATAGAATCAAGCATGGCGAGTTTTGCCTGGATAACCAGATCTTTCAACTTGAAAAGAACAGTAAAGGAAATTCTGTTCATGGCGGAAGCCGGGGATTCAATACTCAAGTATTCGAAACGGATACCTTTTATGTAGTGAAAGACACGGCAATAGTTGTCTTTTCTTATAAAAGCGCTCACCTTGAAGGAGGTTTTCCCGGCAATCTGAATCTGTCAATCGCTTATAAACTGACTGATCGCAATGAAGTAATCCTGGATTATACGGCAACCACGGATCAGCCTACTGTTGTAAATTTCACCAATCACAGCTACTTCAATCTGACCGGCTGTAAAGAGCCTGTACTGAACCATCTTTATACATTGCATGCGGACTCAATTACCCCGGTAGATTCAACAGGAGTCCCTACCGGAGAGCTGAAGGCAGTTACAGGAACGGAGTATGACTTCAGAACTCCACGAACAGCCGAAAAACAAATCCGACGGATGATGGGAAAAACTTATGATATCAATTATAAACTAAATAAACACCCGGATTCTTTGGAATTAGTAGCTACAGTCACCGAACCTGTATCTGGAAGAATACTAAAAGCATACACCACTGAACCCGGGATGCAATTTTATATTCCAAGTTCCAACATGGATTATCTGAATGGGCATGGCAATAGAAAGTACGGTAAATACTATGGATTCTGCCTCGAAATGCAGCATTTCCCAGACTCCCCCAATAAGCCCCAATTTCCTTCTACAGTATTGCGACCTGGCGAAATCTACCGGCAGACAACAATCTATAAATTTGAAAATTCACCAGCAACGAAATGCCACCTCCGTATCAAGTCAGTACCTCCTCCGTACTGAGTCCGTATCTATGAGTATGGAGATACTACGGAGAAGATACGGAGATGGTACGGAGATACTACGGAGGAGGTACGGACATGATACGAAGATACCTCAATGGTCTTTCAGCAATCAATCCTGCATATTATTTCTTTATTGAATAAAGGCCCCCCTTCCATAGGGCTCTGTGGCGCACATTTTACACAAAAACATTCTAAGGTGAACAATATTAGCATGCAAAAAGCATAAAATTGGGAGTATCAAAAACAATACTTTCTCTCTTTTTTTTGCGCTTGCAGTAAGTTTGCCGTCACAAAAATGATCTCTAAAGTTAAACCTTAGATTTATTTATTATGTTCAAATTAAAAGAATCTATTTTATTGTTTTTCCTCGCTTTCGTCAGTACGATTGCATACGCGCAAAGTCTGACAGTTACTGGTAAGGTAGTCGATAGCGAAGGTTATGAAGTTATTGGAGGTAGCGTTATTATTAAGGGTGCTGCCGGTATTGGAACTGTTACTGACATAGATGGTCACTATTCGCTGAAAGTGAATGATGCATCTAAAGATGTATTAGTTTTTTCGTATGTGGGAATGACTCCCCAGGAAGTGAAAGTCAACAATCAGAGTGTTATTAATGTAACGTTGCAGGCAGATGCCGTACTGCTGGACGAAGTTGTAGCCATCGGTTATGCAACTGTAAAACGTAAGGACCTGACCGGTTCTGTTGCTTCGGTTAATAGCAAAGAACTTTCGAAAGTTCCTACCAGTGATATCACACAAGCCCTTGCCGGCCGCATGGCAGGTGTGCAGGTTATGCAGAGTGAAGGTGCTCCCGGAGCTTCCATTTCTGTTCGGGTTCGTGGTGGTATTTCCATTACTCAAAGTAACGAACCTTTGTATATCATCGACGGTTTCCCCAGCGAAGACGGTATGTCTACCCTTGACCCGGCGGAAATTGAAACAATCGACATCCTGAAAGATGCTTCTGCTACAGCTATCTACGGTGCTCGTGGTGCTAATGGTGTAGTCGTTATTACTACCAAGAGCGGTGGTAAAGACGGAAAAGCGACTGTTACATTTGACAGTTATGTAGGTTTCAAGAAAATAGCCAAGAAGCTGGATGTACTTTCTACTTATGAATTTACGATGTTGGATTATGAACGTCGCGTTTACGACGCTACCACTCCGGACGACTGGGAGAAAGACATCAAAAAGTTCACCGAAATCTACGGCAACTACAGTGACCTTGAAAAAAACTATGGCAATCGTAAAGGGCTGGACTGGCAAGATGAAACATTGGGACGCACGGCAATTACACAAAACTATCGTGTAGGCGTTTCCGGTGGTACTGATAAATTAAATTATAACCTGGCATATTCTTATTATGACGAAGAGGGTGCCATGGTATATAGCGGCAACAACAAGCACAACATTTCATTCAACATGAATCATAAAGTGAATGACCGCTTGGACATCACCGCCCGTATCAGCTACGACCAAATGAAAATTACCGGTATGGGTACTTCTGAAGGAGGCGACCGTTTCAATAAGATGCAGCACATTTTGCAGTACCGCCCCACAGTAGGTATCAACGGAACCGATGACCTGTTATTGGGAGATGAAGACCCTATCTTCCTGGATGATTCGGGTAACGTAATGCAGAACCCCTTACTTTCTGCGGCAGAAGAGACGAATGATCGTGAATATCGTACATTCCAGGCTAACGGTGGCTTTACTTTGAAACTTTTCAAAGGTCTCTCTTTCCGTAATACCACAGGTATGCGTTACCAGGCACGACGCAATGATGTTTTCTACGGAGACAAGTCAATCACAGCAAAACGTTCAAGCATCAATGGTAGTATTCAAAATCTGGAGACCGGTAGCTTCCAGACTTCAAACGTATTGAACTATAACTGGTCGGGTAAAGGTCATGACGTGACTGCCATGGTAGGTCAGGAATATGTAGACCGTTGGAACCGTAATTTCAAAGCAGCAGCATCTAACTTCCCGAATGACGATATAGGTTTGGCTGACCTCTCACTGGGTCTTCCGACAGCAGTTCAGTCTGCCGAAAACTATGATGATAAATTGCTCTCTTTCTTCGCCCGTTTCAACTACGGCTTCAAAGATAAATACTTGTTTACCGCTTCGGTTCGTGCCGATGGTTCTTCCAAATTCGGTAAGAATAACAAGTGGGGCTATTTTCCTGCATTTTCAGCAGCTTGGCGCCTGGGAGAAGAAGAGTTTATCAAGAACTTGAATATCTTCTCTGACTTAAAAGTTCGTTTAGGCTACGGTATGGCGGGTAACACCCGTATCGACAGTTCCCTTAGTCTGGC
>OGJS01000998.1_pt1 | contig 13977 bp, 11 predicted proteins | sample 1572241 | NCBI WGS metagenome assembly OGJS01 (sample SAMEA2582145, study PRJEB24529) | metagenome | biome: Human gut stool | place: China | collected 2011 | reverse complement strand
GCGCGTTGCATGATTTATCTCTAAATCCCCTAGTTGGAGTTTTTCATCTGCTCCCGCACTACGGTGAATTCGACGTAGGATATTATTGACTCGTAAAACCAATTCCCGCGGACTAAAAGGCTTGGTAATAAAATCATCCGCACCCATACTGAGAGAATAAATCTTATCTGGCTCAGATGTTTTAGCCGTGATAAAAAGGAAAGGTTGGTCTGGCGCAAGATATTGTACTTCCCCAATCAGATCATAGCCATCCATATTAGGCATCATAATATCTGTAATTATCAAATCAATTGAATATTTCTGAAACAACTCTAAAGCTTCTTGTCCATCATGCGCCACATTGACTTCATAACCTGCCTGTGTTAAATAACGCTTGTTAATCTCGGTAAGCTCTACTTCATCATCTACTAACAAAATTCTCTTCGTCATTTTCTTACCTCTATTGTGAAAAATAGTGTTATACCATGAAAAAGTATAACACTATTCCTATACTTGATTCAAGCATTATCGCTCACAAAGTGCGAGGCTTACTTCTTTTCTCTGCGTTTCATGCCAACAAGTGCTAGAATAGCTGCTGAACTTAATCCAAGAAGCCCTAGAACTGTCAAACCAAGAGAGGATTTTTGACCTGTATTAGGAAGCGATTTTTTGCTTGCTGTAGCTTGTCCACCTTTTGAAGTTGTTGCAGAAGGTGTGCCACCTTTATTTGAATGCTTGCTTCCGTCATGATCTGCTTTTTTACCTTGGTTTTGTGCCTGATCATTTTGACCTTGTTGAGATTGCCCATTAGAGTCCGCTTTCTTTTCAGCTTTTAGGTTAATGGTCACAGATTTCGTCGCAATGACATTCTTCAAGTCCGCTTTGCCATCTTTGGTTGCTCCATACACTGTAACAGTCGCTTTATAAGAATGCGTACCATTAGCTTTTAACTGTTCTAACAGAGCTTTGTCTTGTTTACCTGCAGCATTACCGTCCAATGAAACTTGGTAGAAATATTGGCCTTTGCCTAAGCCCGCTAGTGGCAATAGACCTGGACGCTTTGCCTTACCGTTATCAGACCATGGTGCTCCATTTGAGGATTTGAGTAAAAGACGTGTTAACATCCCATCTCCACCAAAGAGTTCATACGGAATCACTTGGTTGACACCGGCTGTAAATGGTCCAGGAAAGACTGCATTTTTCAAGTAGCTTGCTGGAACATCAATCTTATCTTTGATATTTTCTGAAACAGATTTCTTAATTTGGTCCGCTGTTGTTGTGCCATTTAAGTTCAATTTTACTTGACGAGTCGCAATCACGTTGTTCAAATCGGCCTTGCCATCTTTGGTTGCACCGTAAACCTTAACAGTCGCAGTGTAAGTATGAGTTCCGTTGGCCTTCAGTTGGTCTAAAAGCGCCTTACCTTGTTTGCCTGCTGCATTGCCATCTAATGAAACTTGATAGAAATATTTGCCCTTTGGAATGCCTGCAAACGGAAGCAAGCCTGCATGATTCGCTGTGCCATTATCTGACCATGGTGCTCCGTTTGATGATTTGAGCAGAAGACGAGTCAACATGCCATCACCACCAAAGAGTTCATACGGAATCACTTCATTCACACCAGCTGTAAATGGACCAGGATGGTTCGCATTTTGTAAGAAGGACGCTGGGACATCCGTACTTTCTTTAATATTTTCTGAAATAGATTTCTTCGCTTGTTCTAATGAAGGATCTGCTTTAGATTTCAAACTATTAAGGTTAATCGTCACTTGACGAGTCGCAATCACATTGCTCAAGTCAACTTTACCATCTTTTGAACCATAAACTGTTACGGTAGCGGTGTAACTTTGTGTACCGTTCGCTTTCAATTGATCCAACAATTCTTTATTTTGCTTGCCTGCTGCATTTCCTCCAAGTGATACCTGATAAAAATACTTACCCTTCGGAATGTTAGCAAACGGAGGCAAGCCTGCATGATTTGCTGTGCCATTATCTGACCATGGTGCTCCATTTGAGGATTTGAGTAGAAGACGTGTTAACATCCCATCTCCACCAAAAAGTTCATACGGAATTACTTGGTTCACACCTGCTGTAAAAGGTCCTGGATAAGTAGCATTATCAAGGTAAGAGGCAGGAACATTGATATTACTTTTAATATTATCTAAAACTGATTTTTTCGCTTGATCCAATGAAGAATCCTTTTCTTCCTTTGAAGTAGCTTCTTTTACTACTTTTTCAGTTGCTTTTTGAATTTCCTTAGCAGCCTCTGCAATCGTTTTGCCTACTTTGTTTTCTTTTGTAACTTCTTGTTTTTCTTGCACCTTTTTATCTGGTGTTTGAGTTGTTCTGCCAGACAAATCTTGTGAGGACTTAGTTGCATCTGGCGTTTCTTTCTTGTCAGCTGTTGTTTTTTCAGATTGTCCTACTTTCGAATCAAGTATGGATTTCCCAGATTCTGTTGGACTATTTGACGGGGTTGTCGTGACCACCTTGTTTTGCGTACCAACTTGAGCATTTACCGGATTACTAATAAGAATAAAGAATCCACTTGCCACAACTACGGAAGCAACACCTACACTTAACCGACGGATTGACCATCTTGTATATCTTTGATTGTCTGGACGATGATTTTTGTCAACCATATTATTTTCTCCTTTGATTTATTTTTAATGGTTGATTAAAGTTTACCAAGCTCTTATTAACTATCCGTAAGACAAAGTTAAAGTTTTTCTTAAATAAGCATTATTTCTTGCTTATTTATAGAATTTTCACATGTTGTGATATACTAGATTACATGAACAACATTTATTATTTTGTCCGTCACGCGCACTCAACTTACACACCTGACGAATGGACACGCCCTTTGTCACAAAAGGGACTCGCTTCCCTCTCACAATTAAAAATATTAGAGAATAAGCCAATCTCTGCTATTTATTCTAGTCCTTACCAACGAGCAATTGAAACGATTGAGCCTTTGGCACTAACCTTTGGGCTTCCGATTCAACTTGATAAGCGATTGATTGAACGAAAACTAAGCAGTCAGCAGGTTTCCGACCAAACATTTGAAACTACACTCAAACAACTTTGGCAAAATCCTGACAGTTCTCTACCGGGTGGCGAATCAAATCTCATAGCTCAAAACCGAGCTCTAGCATTTCTGCAAGAATTAGAAGAAAATCACCAAGATGAACACATCATCATCAGTTCTCACGGTAATCTGATTTGTATCCTACTTAGCTATTTTGATGGACAAATCCATTATGATTTTTGGAAGCAACTGCCCATGCCAGCTATTTTAATACTACAAGATGAAAAAGTATATTTGCAGTAAGACTTGAATTAACTTTATCTATCAGTCACAAATTATTTTTTCACTAGTGAAACTCCTAAACCATTCCTATTTAGTTTAGGAATTTTTATTTGACAAATGATTTTCCAATCACCTCAAGCTCTTATACAGTTTCTTTCGCGTTCGTTTCTTCCATGAAAATGGTTCTTGCTCTCCTTTGGTCTGCTCTTGATTCTCAAAACCGCTCCCTTCCAAACTCGTAACTGAATTTTTGGCTAAGTTCCGAATGTAAGCCTTGGTTCTGTCTCGAATAAAGTCTTGCGGTGACTCACCATTTAATCGTAATAAGTTCGTATGAGGTTGCCAGATAAAGTAATAAAAATCCCCTGTCTCCACCAACCGATAACATAAATAATGAACTCCTTGCTTAACCACCCAACTATCTACTAAATACAACAATCGTTGCCGATACAACATTTTCCTTCCTTCAAATATCTTCAAAGATGTCGTTGAATAATAAATCGTTTCATGTTCTGTTTTCCGGACGAGAAGATAACTCCCTATCGGAAAAATATAGAGAAAGAAAATCAACTAAAATTCTCATCGTTTTGAACATCAAATTATGAGACTGCTCTTACCGTTTAAATAACCCATACAACTTGCAACTCTGAGTTTCGGAGGAATACTCACTAACATGTAAATATGATCCGAACTTACATTCGCTTCATGAATCGTCACTCCCTTACGCTCACACAAATCACAAATAATCTTGCCGATACTGGACTTGTATCTGCCATATATAATTTAGCGACTATATTTGGGTGCGAAAACGATATGATAACTACAATTCCAACGATTATGTGATAAACTTTCATTATCCTCTCTCATGAGGTACCTCCTTTATGATCTGATGGGGTGGTGGGGAAACCACTTCTATACTTATCATTTGGGGAGGGATTTTTATTACCTCGCTGGAAGCTCCACGGAACCACTAGCATAGCTAGTGGTTTTCGCAAGACAAAAAGAGAGAATCAGATTGATTCTCTCTAAGGTTTCATTATAAGCCACTCATTACAATTGACAAAGAACCAATACTACTAAGGAAATGCTTATGATATTGCAAAAAAAGTAAATCTTATTTAATATTATTAAGATCTTTTAGGATGATTAGGAATCCATTTACCATCGGCGCCTACATAGTATTTTCCGCCGTCAACCCAGGCATTTCTAGCCATTTTACCATCTTGTCCGACCCAATAGGTATTCTCGATCCATTGGTTTTTAGCGAGAGTATTATCAGCTTTATAGTAAAACCAGTCTCCCTTAGCGTCCTTATGCCAACCAGGTTTATGAGCGTCTTTCACCCATTTACCATCAGCTCCTACATAGTATTTATCGTTGTCAACCCAAGAGTTTCTCGCCATTTTTCCATCTTGCCCGACCCAATAGGTATTGTTAATCCATTGGTTTTTCGCTAGAGTGCCATCTGCTTTGTAATAGAACCAATCACCTTTAGCATCCTGTCCCCAACTATTCTTTTTTCCTTGAATATTGAAAACGAGTTTGACAGTAGTATTTTCGGTAACTTTATTTTTTTTCGGTAATCTTAGTGTAATTGGAATAGTGTAGTTTCCTACTTTTTTAGGAGAACCGGTTATTTGTGAACCACCACCATTTTTCGTAACTTTTACTGTTAAGCCTTCTGGTAGCTGTTTTCGAACTTGCTCCCAGTCTATTTGAACATCTTTTCCATACCCTAAATAGATTGAAAAGTCTTTCCCGCGCTTAAGATTGAAAGTTTTTTGTTGATTTTCCTTTAGAACTGAAGTTGGTTCCACAAGATTGCTATCCTTGGTTAAGAGAACAGGTTTTTTATTAAGATAGGTATCATAAATAGCATCGTCTGGAGAGACTATAGTTTTGCCGCTTACTTCTTTCCCTGTTTTATCTGTATAATAATAGTGAGGGGATGTTGTAGGGGTGGTATAACTCACTTCTTGATATTTTGTACCGTCCTTATTTGTTTTTATTTCAATTTTATAAGGGGTACGCTCATTATCACCAATATTTAAACCACCTAGGTCAGCAAGAAAAAAGTGGAAATCTTTAGTTTCTTCATTATATCCATAAGTTCGTATCAATTTTTTGGATAAGATATCACCTTTCATATTTTTTAAAATTTCAGTGATATAATTTTGCCCTAATTGTCCTTTGAATGTTGTTCTATAAGTAAATAAAGGCTTTCCAGACTTAACTTCATCTTCTGTTTTCCAAACTTTGATAGTGATATCTTTGTTTATGTTGTTTTGTTTATGTTGCAACAACTTTGAAGTGTTTGAAGATGTGATTGCTGATACAGGAGTTGCAGACATTAAAAATGCTAAGCCGACTCCACCAATGATAAGTGTAGCTTTTTTCATTTTAGACATAGTAACATTTCCTTTGAATTTATAATATAATTTATTATATCATGTGTTTCAATTTGTTTTTTGCATTTTTTGTAAGTTATATGTAAAAATTATATTTAGCTAAGACGAGAATTTTTAATCAAATCTATAGTTGTTTGGTAATGAGGATGCTTTTCGATGATGACTATTATTTTAAGGCTGTTTCTTACAATCACAAGCGAATCAAAACAAAATTAAAAGGATTGAGTCCTGTTCAATACAAAACTAAATCCTTTCAACAATTATTTTGGAGTCAGCACACAGTTTTCTGCTTCTTTTTCTGTAAGAATTCGTTACTTATCACTTTGATATTGGGAGTATCCTAATACATTATGTAGATGTTGCAAATCTTCTAGGCTGTCGATTTCGAAAATGCTGTTATGAGAAATAGATTGGATTTTAACGTTTAAGTTAGGGAGCTGATCTAGAACGATATTATCCCAATAAATATTTGCATAATTTCCTAACTCAAATTTTTTTTCAATTGCTTCTTGTAATAAAGCACCATCTGTAGAATTCCAATAGGAAACTCCGCACATAATAGGGCCTTCTCCATCTTCAATAGTGATATCTGTCACAAAAGAATCACTATTGGTGTGAAGAACCCATTCTTGCTTAAAATTTGTTTTATAAGCAGAAAAATAAGTAGAAGTTTCTAGATTGTTTGACAAAAAATTATCAACTAAATAATTATCGGCATCAATAACATAAGTATTTGATAGATACTGTTTGACTAAATACATTGTATAAAAATTATTATAAATAGCATATTTGTCATTATGTACTAAAGTTACTTGATATTTATCTTTTAAAAATTCAAATTTTTCGGCTAAGTGACCTGTAACAATAATAATTTCATCTATGCCTTTTTCTCGTAAGAAATGGATTTGTCGTTCAATCAAGGTTTCGTCTCCTATCTTGATTAAAGATTTGGGAGTCGTTAGAGTAATTGGTCGGAGACGAGTTCCCATGCCAGCAGCTAAAATAATAGCTCTCATAATAACCTACTTTCTGATTTATATAATGTTATGGTTCACTCTTTTGAGATGAAAAGAGTACCGATGATAATCATGATACTACATAAAATCAATTTTAAGTCAAAATGTCCACCAATTAGGAAAATACTAAAAATAATAGCCCAGATGGAGTAGGTGACATTCATTCCGGTTGCTTTGACAGGTCCGATTGTATCAATAGCTTGATAGTAGAAAAGGTAGGATGTAGTACCGATAAGCGCTAAAGCGATGATAGGAAAAGTAATAGGACGACTTAATACGCTGTAAAAATTAAACAAAGCATGTCCTTCAAAAACGATAAAGAAAAAGTAAACGATACTGGATACCCATTGCCGTATGAACAGTGCTTCTTTTGGAGTAATATCATCTTTCATACCATAGGCGCAAATAACGCTTTCTGATGCCCAACCACCAGCACAAATACAGGCCGCGATGAAACCCCAAACTGCTTGTTCATTTAAAGAGTTAAGCTGAGAATATCCTAATATACTGATAGCTAGTACAGATAGAAGCAGTCCTATCCACCCTTTTTTGGTTAAATAATCCTTTAAAAATAGAGCTCCTAAAACGGCAGCCACAACTGGATATAGAGCGGAGATACTTGCAGTATATCCAGCTCCAATTGTATCAATGGCATATAAATAAGCACGCATGCCAATAGGACCGCCAAATAAAGCAGCAAACATTACAAATAAAGCACTTTTGAGTTTGAATTTTGAAATAGTCGTTCGTAGTTCACCTTTTATACCCTGCAAAATTGTTAAATATAAAGCAGAAAATAGATCATGGAAAAAAGCTAGAAGTAACGATGCAGCCACTAAACGTTTGTCAACCAATGAAAATGGAACGGCGAGTAACACCCATCCATTAAAGGCTGTATCTGCTCCCCATAGTAGTCCCGATAATAAACCACTGAAAATTCCTTTACGATAAGAGTTCATGATAATCCTCTCTTTTTTCTTGATACAAGGTCATATTTTTCCAAGCGCGCTCCAGACGGTCTTTTCCATAACTACCAAAGTTATCACCTCTACTTTCTTTAAAAATTGTCCAAGCTGACCAGACAAAATCAGAACAAATTTTATAAGCAAGAACTTTTAATTCAATCAGTGGAGGAAGTTCTTTGGTTTGATAGTAAGTTTCTAGTAACTGTTGCTCCTGAGCATTTGTAAAATTACATTCAATACTATGGTTCGCTAAGTCCCATACAGGGTCATTCATTCCAGAGTATTCCCAGTCAATTAAAAAAGGTTTTCCTTGATTATCTTTAACAAAATTTTCTGGTACAGTATCAATATGGCATGGTTTTTTTTCAATTCCCATTTTTAATAAATCTTTTTCCAAGGATAAAACGAGAGGTCGTAAGACCTGGTATCCTTCATAATAAGTGGCAGCCATTTCATCTGCTAAATGCTCATATTTTTCAATTTCTCTAAATACATTAAATTCATTGCTGAACTCTAAACCAGAATGATGTAGTTTTCTCAGTAAATTAGTTGTTAATTTCATATTTTTAGGATAAGCCGCTGTTACTGGATTCAGTGTTTCTGCACCTGTGATAAATTGACTAATTTTAGTTCCTGTCTCAGCATCAAAATAAGTTGTCTCGACATCAAGTCCCAAAATTTGAGCAATGATGCTGTTTTCTTTTTCAGCTGTACGATCAATAAAGCGATCAGTCCCATTTCCAGCAATTCGGACGATAAAGGATTGTCCATTTAGAATGACCTTATAATTTTTATTGGTCATGCCACCGGCACTTTCTAATAAATCAATATCTTTATCTGTAACATCTAGTTTATCTTTTATGAACGTGCGAACAGTGTCAATTTCTAATCGTTTTTCTTTTTGAAGAATGCGTGGGTAAATGATTTGTGTGACAGATTTTATCTGTGATTGATCATCAATTTCTCCCCAGATAAAATCATCTACGCGGACATATCCTAAACGATAATCTCTAGCAACATCCATCATGATATACTCATAATTAACAAGAGGATTTTCATTTTTTGAAAAAATAGTTAACATTTTTTCAAAAAAAGGAAAAGAGAATTTAGACATTCCAATCATCTCTCCATCAATATGATTAAATTGATGGATATCTTTGCTTATCTTAGAAATTTGTTCTCCTTGAATTTCAACCATGGCTTCATCATAGTTTTCACGCACACTAGTAATTAAAATACTGCTAGTATCGTTAGAGTGAAGGAGTTGTGTTAACCCACGTTCTTCAAATACTAGATCTCCTTCAATCAGTAAAAAATCATCATTTATAAAGGCTTTTGCTTTTGCTAAAGAGGCCATTGTTCCGGTCGTTTTAAATTGTTGATTAATAACTATGTGTATCTGAGGATATTTTTTTTCAATCGGCCTTAACATTTCTTTAGCGAAACCTACAACTAATACTATAGTGGTAATACCTGATGAAATCAACAATTGAATACATCTGTCTAAAATAGTTTCATTATCTAGAGGTAGTAATCCAACAGGAATATTAATTTCTTGTGCTTGTCCAGCTAATAGGATGACAGCATTCGTGATAACTTTTTTATCATTGCTCAATGAAATTTTTTTTTGCTGTTCTTCTCTTAAGAAACGTTCCAATAGCTGTAAGCCAGCTTCAGTCAAATGATAAATATTCTTTTTTCTCTTTTCGATTAACAAGTAGTTTTCTTCTTCTAATAATTTAAGGATATTGTTAATTTTTCCTAGAGAAATATTAGTTTTATCTGATATTTCTCGTTGAGACAAGTATCTATTTTGATTAAGTTCGTATAAAACAGTAAACAAGTCATTCATGGCGCACCTCCTTCGTTCATTTTTTGAACAATATGATTGTACTCTAATTTTTTACGCTTGTCAATAACTTGAAAATCTAAATAATCAAAAATCCTAAAGTGATGTTGACCAGCAAACTATTTTTTTTCTTATAAATAATGTATAATTATAATTGATTAAGCAAATGGAGAGGATACTTATATGAAAATAGCAGTAGCAGGTACAGGTTATGTTGGTTTATCTATCGCAGTTTTGTTAGCTCAGCATCATCAAGTAGTAGCAGTGGATATCATTCCTAAGAAGGTTGAATTGATCAATCAGAAACAGTCACCTATCCAAGATGATTATATAGAGAAATATCTGGCAGAAAAAGAATTGAACCTTTTGGCTACATTAAATGCAGAAAAAGCTTATCAGAATGCAGACTTTGTGGTCATTGCAGCTCCGACGAATTATGATCCAAAAAAGAATTTTTTTGATACATCTGCTGTAGAGTCTGTCATTAAAACAGTGCTAAAATACAACCCTGAGGCCATCATGGTGATTAAAAGTACCGTTCCTGTGGGCTATACCGAGTCAGCAAGGAAAAAATTTCAGACTGAAAACATCTTATTTAGTCCTGAATTTTTGCGTGAGTCAAAAGCACTTTATGATAACTTGTACCCAAGTCGAATTATTTTAGGAACAGATAAAAGCAATGAGCGTTTGATAAGTGCTGCTAAAACTTTTGCGGTTTTGCTTCAGGAAGGCGCTTTAAAGAAGGATATTGAGACATTGTATATGGGCTTTACAGAAGCTGAAGCGGTAAAGCTTTTTGCGAATACTTATCTTGCCCTGCGTGTATCTTATTTCAATGAGTTAGATACCTATTCTGAGATGAAGAATTTGGACACTCAAGCGATTATTAAGGGGGTGAGTTTAGACCCTCGTATTGGTGACCATTACAACAATCCTTCTTTTGGCTATGGTGGTTATTGCCTTCCGAAAGATACCAAGCAACTTCTTGCAAACTATTCTGACGTTCCTCAGGATATGATGACAGCGATTGTACAAAGCAATCGTACAAGAAAAGATTATATTGCAGATCGAATTTTAGAGCTTGCAGGAGCTTATGTTGGTAATGAATCCTATGAGCCAGCTAAGGAACGAGAGATTACGGTAGGTGTTTACCGTTTGACAATGAAAAGCGACTCAGATAATTTTAGACAATCCTCTATTCAGGGGGTTATGAAACGTTTAAAAGCTAAAGGAGTTACAATTATTATTTATGAACCGACGCTTGAGGATGGTGTTACTTTCTTTGGCAGTCAGATAGTCAATGATTTTAAAAGATTTAAAGACCTTAGTCAAGTGATTATTGCCAATCGTTTTGATGAAACCTTAGAAGATGTAAAAGAAAAAGTTTACACCAGAGATATCTTTAAGAGAGATTGATTAAATTTATAAAGCTCTGTAATTACTGTAGTGGATAGATCCATGAGGAGTTATGGAGCTTTTTGAGTGTATAAAAAAAGCCCTATATGACTTATAATGAAAAGTGCCTAAACCATCATTAAAAGGATTCATATAGAACAACTTAAGAATACCACAGAATTATCATTGTGAAAATCTTTGACAAGAATTCTATTGAATATCGTGCTATGAAAAATCACTGGAAATTCCCGCAAAAGAATAAGTGGAAGTTCATGATCACTCTTTTATTCACACACAGTGAAACAGCCTCTAAATTCTTAGAAAGCTGATTCAAAGAATTCCCCAATGCTCAATGAACTTCGTTATCATTACGAAACCTAATAATAACTCCTTTTTCATTTTCAAGAAAGGACCGAACAAAAACTTTGATGGAGTAGTAAGTTACTTATTATCTTCTATTTAACTTACTATTCTTATCTACTTAAAAACTGTTCTAAATAGCCGATTTTAAATTTACTCTATTAACGAATGATTGCTTTTGAATTTAGTACTTTTAGTTCCACAGGATTAACCACTGTACTGCCCGCTGGAACATCATGTAAAACCATGGTTCCTGCTCCAATCTTAGAATTAGCACCAATTTTCACATTTCCTAAAATAAATGCATGAGCCCCTATAAAGCAGTTTTCACCTATGATAATTCTATCATCAACATCTTTAATCCCTAATGTTACATGATGTTGTATAGTCACATTGTCTTCAATTATAGCATTGCTACTTACAACTGTTCCTAACCCACGATGTTCAAAATTTACATTTTTCCCTATTTTAGCTTTACGTGGACACTCAAAACCATACAAAACTAGCCCTTAAAAACTCCACCCTTTAATTTCCTACTCCAATTATATATAAAATAAAATAATCTCATAATTTCTTCTTTCTTTGCCTAGTAAACCATCATTTTTTATAAGCTTTAAAATAGTGATGCCCTACTCTATCCTTTTCTGGAGGTAAGGTCATATAATCTCCATATTCATGCCGAAGAACCTTATCAAACTCTTTAGGAATTCTAAATTCATATTTCTCAAAAGGAACCAAAATAGTCTCATCAAACCACTCACGCGGAAAGATATCTTTTTCTCCCCATGACAGCCAAATCACACAACCAACAAATTTACTGTTGTCATAATTTTTAACTCTCGCTAACTTATCTAATTGATTTTGAAAGTAATTTTTCCCAATCATTTTAGAGAAAAGATAAACTGGATATTTAATAACCTTCCTAACAGTTGATGTTGTCGTTTCAATAGCAAAATGTTCCCTAGTCGCTTGGTAGCAAAACGAGGATAAACGATCTCCCTTCATGCCAAAGGCAACCGCCTCCTGTTTAGTATCTCCCAATCCGTCATAAGGATATATATCGATAAAAACTCCCAATCCGAACGATTTCTCATTTTCCATCTTAATTCGATATCTTTGATCACTGATTCGAGTAATCATATACGGATATTCTAGGCACTCTTCACGATTAAATACTTTTAAATGTGGATAATCAGCTATGTTTTCCTTCAAATAATGTAATAGGCGATCATAATCTGGTCGTGGCATCATGATATCAACATCATCATCCCAAGGAATATACCCTTTATGTCTAACTGCCCCAATTAAAGTCCCATAAATCAAAGCATAACGAAAATGTTGCTTTTCACAGATGCCAGCAATTATATGTAAAATTTCCAATGATACTTCTTGCATCTCGCGAGTAGTTAATTCTTTCATTTTATACCTTTTCTATAATATCTTAATAAGATTCTATTCTTGCTAACAATTCCAAAATAGCTATTATCATTTTTGTCAAAATAAGTTTTTATAATAGGTGTTCGGTATTTCCAACTTTTCGTCTTCAAATTTATAAGTTAACTTATGAAATGGTGTTTGCTCAATAATCGCACGATATATTTTTTCATCGTACTCCTCAAACATACGCAACTGTAAAATATGAGGAGTTGAGTTGTTGAAAGGAACTACTTGATTCCAGTATTCAGGAAACTCTTCAATTGCTATTTGAAAGAAGTGATGAAAAATAAAATAATCAATGGCACTATTATGATTCCTCCAATAATCATAAAGCAAATCTTTTGTTATATTCAAAAGAGGATGATTAGAATAGCTAGCAGTAATAAACCAATTGGAGATTGCCAAGACTTGCCCATCAAGACCAGGTTTTAAGTTTTGAAATAAAAATAAATCAGAATCTAGCATATAGGAAGGAATGTCTGAACTCGAACAAAATACTGTCCCATCAATCCAAGTTCCACCATATTTGGTTAGCAATTCCAATCTTAATAAATCTGAAAGGTGCGCCTTTAAAATAGACCCCTGTTCTATTTTTTCTGTTATATAGTCTGGAAAAGTTACATACTGGTGGTAATTTTCATCTGTTAAAACAACCACTTCTCTATCAACCAGATGTTTTCGTACCGAAGCAATACACTCTTGAACTACATGGGGTGCATCATTTAAACCTTGAAACCAACAAATCCATATCTTTTTGGAAGAACTTCTATGTTGTTGATGATACACAAGTGAATACTGATTTTCTTCCCTAAATTTTTTAATAGTTAACCTATATTTCCTTCTCAATCTTGAAAGAACCACATTACTATTATTTAGACGAACTATTTCTAAAGATTTTTTTGAAAAACCAACCAACGGTAAAAGAGCTATCGTCCTAAAAAGAACTCTTGATCTGATTAAATCTTTTAGAATATCTCCACCTTTTGTCTTTATCAATTTTGCAAAAACGCTCATAAAAAAATTCCTTTCCATATTGAATAACGACAATCTTTTCTACCAAGTAATCTAAAATATTATCAGCTTCTTGCAAAATAAATTTTGGACTGTAACCACTTGTGCTATTCTTATTTTTTTCCTAAAACTACTTTTAATTTGGTCTTCATAAAAATTCTCTCACATATAAATAGTGAGATTATTGTACCTGCAAAAGCGAACAATAAAATCAGTTGCGAAGACAAGCCCAATTTATTAAAAATTG
>OGJS01000996.1_pt1 | contig 13996 bp, 9 predicted proteins | sample 1572241 | NCBI WGS metagenome assembly OGJS01 (sample SAMEA2582145, study PRJEB24529) | metagenome | biome: Human gut stool | place: China | collected 2011 | reverse complement strand
ACTGGGGATTCCACCTTCAGAGTACAAAGCTAAGAAAAAGGGATAGTTATGAATACACTTCCCGGTCATCTATATCAAATTTATATATAGTTCGCTGATTATACGCTCGTCCCGGGGTCAACAAACAAGAGGGAAAATGAGAGTGTGAAGGTGTATCGGGAAAAAACTGAGTTTCCAGGCATACCGCTGTATCGGGAAGTTTATAATAACCTGCCGTATAGAGCAGTACTCCGGGTAAATCAGTTGTTACAGTCAAACGCCGTTTAGATACGGGTTCGCAGAGACAAGCAGCTTGCAGCATATCGCAGGAAGGATGTTCCTTTAATACATAACAATGATTATATCCTCTATTATTACGTAATTGCCGGTTACCGGAATAGAGTTCCTGCCCTATTTGTTTACAGTGTGTAAAATCAAAAGGAGTATTTGCCACTGGTATTATTTTACCTGTAGGAATAAACGCGGGTGTTGTATCCAGCATTCTCCCGGTAGGAATATTCAAAAGATGCGAAGTAACCTTCTCCCTTATGCCACTGAGATTAAAATAAGCATGATTCGTCATATTCAGATAAGTAGTCTTATCCGCCTTTCCGAAATAGCTAACCGTCAGCTCATTGTACTCATCCCAGCAATAATCCACCACCACATCAAGGTTTCCGGGATAACCGCCTTCACCATCAGGTGAAGTGAGTATAAAACGAACTCCATTGGGCAATTCCTCCCACTGCCACAGTTTCTGATCGAATCCGGTGGTCCCTCCGTGATTGGTATTACACCCATCATTCGTTTCCAGCTGATATGTAATATCATCTATAACAAATGAAGCATTGGCTATCCGGTTGGCAAAACGTCCTATCGTAGCCCCCATATAATAAGTATCAGACAAATACTCTTCCAGCGTATCATAACCTACTATCACATTGGTCAGATATCCGTTAGTATCAGGTACTGCTGCTGTTATCCATCTGGCTCCCCAATTCGTAAACTCAACATAAGCTCCGGTCCCATTGACCACTTTAAATAAAAAAACAGGTTCACCCGTCGCCGTATAAGCTGCTATTTCATGCGTTACTTTCATAAACAAAATATTAAAAAAAGAAGGAAGAAGAGGCTGCGCTGTGTCAATGTACCTCTCCTCTCTGAAAGATACTTCCTCAGAGAGGGATGAGACTGTACAATAACAGCGCAGCTCCCTCTCCATTCTCCATTCTCCCTTCTCCATTCTCCCTTCTAAATAAGGCCTCTATGACTCTGCCCTCCCTGGTGGTTAATGTCCAGTTCTATGACTTTATCCAGAAATTCAATTGCTTTAGATGTTTCATTCAATCCTAAATAACCCAATCCCATCACATAATTACAATGAATACGATTACGCTTGTTCAAATCATCTTCCCAGATAGCCAAATCCGGCAACGAAACAGCAAAGTAATCTATGCGACACGTATCAAAGAGGTGTTTTTCACCATGCTTAATCAACTTATTAAAACAACTACGCGCTTTATCTTCATCACCTAATGCTCTCCATGCCAATCCCTGATAGAATATTTTATCCGGCTGCTGATCATTATAATAAAAAGCCTGTTGTGGTTCCGGGGAGCCAATCGTTGCTTTCTCAAAACAAGCTTTGGAGTTCTCCTCATCACCCAGCCCGCGGTAGGCTTCACCTTTATAATACCAGATATCATTTTCCTCTGCATTTGCTAGCTTACCTTCTCCCAGATTATAAGGATAGTTTTCAGTCTCTTTCAGCAGGGCCAATGCATCTGCATAACGTTGTTCACGCAAAGCTATTCTGGCAAGTTCTACCCGGCAAAGTACATATTGTCCCGTAATTTTTCCTTCTCCTCCTTCCCAAGGATGGAATTTACGACTTTCTATCAATGCTTTAGCCTCAGCATAACGTCCCAGTTGATTGTAAAGAGTGATACGCTCAATAGATAAATCATCCCTTTCTTCTGTTTCAGGCAAATGAGCCTCCAAAAATGCAAGACGCTGTTCGTGCGAGTATCCCAAACGTTTATATAACTGGTCCAGTTCCATTAGAATGCGCGAATCGTGTTCATCCAACTGAAATGCCTTTTCCAAAGCATCCAGTGCTTTTGCTTTATCATTCTGCTTATTATAATAGGCCAATGACAGATTACGCCACACTGTAGGAAAGTCCGGAGCAATAGCAACAGAAGTCTCCCAGCAACTAATGGCGTTCTCATACTGCCGGGCAGCATACCAGAAGTTTCCTAAACTATAGGCTGCCTTAGCTCCCTGACTATTCAAAGCCAATGCATTTTGCAAAATCACTACTTCCTCGATACGGTTCGGGAAGCAATAAGAATGATCGTCTTGTTCTGCTTTCCGATAGCAATCCAATGCTTTATTGTTATCTCCCTGGCAAGCATAGAAATAGCCAAGAGCATAGTGAATCATAGGATATACCTTGCCAGCTCCAGCAACATAACTTTGTAAAAACAAGATGGCTTCTTCATACAAGCCTGCCCCCGCAAAGTCAAGCGCATATTCAATATAAGCATGTTCCCACTGTCGCATCAGCTCCTTCATTTCCATCAGTGAGTTCTCGTCTTTAGTCAACAGATAATACTCAAAACGGCATCCCATATTGAAACGGTCTATCTTCAAAGACTCCTCTATCAGGCTTAAAGCCTCCTCCTTACGGTTCAGCTTACGCAGAATCGAAGCTTTCAGCTGGCGTGCTTTATGATTATGCCAGTTACGGATAAGAGAACGGTCTACTTTATCCAAAGCACTCTCATATTTACCTTTTGCCGTATCTATTTGTGCAAGTCCATAATAGGCAGCATCCTGCCAGGCAGCATTCCATGCCGATTTGAAGAATGCATCATAAGCCTCATCCGCTTTACCCTGCATCTTATAACTCCACCCTAAGTTATAGGATGGTTCTCCATCATACGGATTCGGATTACGTTCTGTCAAAGTAGTTACAGCCGTACGGAAATATCCTTCAGCTGCGACAAACTGCCCTTTACGCATTAACAGCAAACCAATAGCGTTATTGCAACGCACATTACCCGGTTCACGACGTAAAGCTTCCTGATAGTAGTCCATTGGATTATAAGTAGCATGGCGATATTGTTCCAAATGAAGTCCGGTCAGGAACAACTGTTCGATAGAAGCAATATCTTTAGGATCTTTCGCTGCTTTGGCAGGGTCGGGTATCGGTTTTATTTCCGGTTTATCAGCCTGATAAGTAAGCATTACTTTCCCCTCGCAATCTCTGATTTCTATCCGGATATCTTCTTCCTTTAACCCAGTTGCCGGGAAAGTAACAGTAAACGGATCTGCCGGAGAAATCTGAATTATCTTATCCAGCAATATCTTACCTTGAATATCCTTTGCCAACAGATGTACATCTTTATTCACTCCTGTGGTATAAAGTATGAGATGAGCGTTATCCTCTTTTAGCTCTACATTCAACAGAACATCTTTGGTAGCATTCTTCACATAGCCCACTTCACTGTAAGGCATGAAATACTGTACCCACGATTTTTCTTCATAAGGTTGCAACCATGAGAAGTCCGGCTGATTATCCGTATACATACCTGTCATCAGTTCAATATAAGGTCCGTCCTCATCAGTCAGGTTCCTGTCCCAAGCCTTCCCAAAATCTCCATTACCCCAGGTCCATTGTTTCTTACCCGGAGATACATGATGATCGGCTACATGCAATAAACCACCCTGAACATCGGCCTCATAACCACCCACAAAATCATATTTCGACTGAATGGCCATATAAGAAGTAGGAACGGGAATATTCTTGTATTTTGAAATGTCCACTCCCGCTGAATAGTCTTGCTTATAATAAACTCCGGTAGCTATAGGAAAGGACGACACATCGCGCTTACCATGATCAAACACCGCATTTACATCGGGTGGGAATACCGAATGATAGTGGTCATTCACCACCACAGCCGGGTTAGCCCACCACAAGAATGTCTGAGGGAAAGCTGTACGATTGTAAATCTTCACATTGATTTCAATATACGCTTTACCCGGATAGAGGGTAAAGCCCTGCATCCCTTTGGTACGGAACATGCGTTCCACTTCATTACACCAGATTGTCTTACTACCGTCCGCATTCTCTTCTATAGAAAAATCAGTAGGAAGGAAAGTGGAGGGGCGATGGTGCTGAGGCCAGTTAAATTCAATTCCACCCGAAATCCATGGACCGGTAAGCCCTACCAAAGCAGGTTTCACCACCTGATTGTAATACACAAAATGGCGTTGTTTCACTTTATCATAAGCCATGTGTATGCGTCCACCCAGTTCCGGCAATATCATAACCTTGATATACTCATTCTCTATAAAAAGAGCATGATACTTCTTATCAACTTTATTATCGGATATTTTTTCTACTACAGGATAAGGGTATACAGAACCACTACTACCTTGATACACTCGCTTCTCCAAGAAAATGGGATTCTTCTCTTCCTTCCCTATTTCATAGGTAGGAAGCAAAATGTCTTCTTCCCAGGCACGTACCTCACTGGTATGTACCGTACTTTGAATTAAATATTGGGTTATTTTTTCCATATTATATAACAACTATTTTATTAATTCTTTTTCTAATTCTTCCAGACTCTTACCTTTGGTCTCGGGCAGGCAGAACACAACAAAAATACCCCCGGCAAGACAGATGATGCCATAAAGCCAGAAGGTTCCGGCAGCTCCCAATCCGCTATTCAGTACCGGGAAAGTATATGTAAGAATAAAACAAGCCCCCCACAGAGCAAAAGTGCAGACTGACATAGCTACCCCCCGAACCCGGTTGGGGAAAATTTCAGAAATAATCACCCACATCGTTGTTGCCAGTGTCATCGCATAACATGCAATAGCCATCACTACAATAACGAGCAGTACAATACCGGTAATATGAAAATAATAGGCTGCACCCATAAAAGCATAAATCACAGTCAAACCGAATGAGCCTATCAGGGTAAGTGCCTTACGCCCCCAACGATCCACCACAAACATAGCCAGAATTGTAAATATCACATTAGTGATTCCGGTCACCACAATATTCATCAACACGTCCGAAACGCCATATCCGGCGGCCATGAATATCTCCTGTGCATAGTTGAATATCACATTAATACCGCACCACTGCTGCAAAACAGCCATCACGACACCAATAATCAGCACTTTGCGCATTGCCGGACGCAACAATTGCTTAAAACCTCCTTGTTGTTCGCTATCCGAAGAAGCCATAGCAATCGCTTCCAGTTCCTGACGAGCGTAATCACGCCCACCCATACGGCTGAAGACTTTAAAAGCAGCCTCTTTGTGGCCGGAAGATGCGAGCCAACGAGGGCTCTCAGGAAGTATAAAACTAAAAATAAAAAACAATGCCGCAGGAACTGTCATAGCCCAACATCCAACGCCAACCCATTTGCCCATTCCATGACTCACGTATCATCTCATAAGTCGCTCCTATAGCCACCGGTTCTGCAATCTGCCAATTTACTATCTGAGAAGCAAGAATGCCTAATACAACCGTCAACTGATTAATGGAAACAAAACGTCCGCGCAAATGAGCCGGAGCAATCTCAGCAATATACATAGGTGACAAGCTGGAAGCTATACCAATAGCAAACCCACCTATCAATCTGAAAATATTGAAAAAAGTAAAGGAGTGGGCAGCACCTGTACCAATAGCCGTACAGATAAAAAGTCCTGCTGCCAATGTAAGAATAGGCTTCCTTCCAAAACGGTCACTCATCTTTCCGGCACTCAGTGCACCCACCAGGCAACCTATCAGTGCACTACTCATTGCCCAGCCCTGTAAGACCGGACTATCCGCAATTTGAAAATATTGTTCGTAGAAAGGTTTGGCTCCCCCTATCACTACCCAGTCATAACCGAAAAGGAAACCTCCCATAGCCGATATTAAAGCTATCAGGAACAGATAAAGATTTGATTGTGTTTTCATTAGGATCATACAAATATTAATCATTAATTTGATGACCGCAAAGTAACCGGGATTTAGCCTATAAAGAAATAGAGAGAATTACTTAAAGTATGGACAATTTTACTTTTCCGGTTCAATCCCCTTTCCGCTTACATTCTTTTCGGAATTCATTGGGTGTTTTACCAAACTGCTTCTGAAACTGCTGAATAAAATTGCTTGTAGAGTTTATGCCTACCAGTATACTCACCTCATTCACCTGGCAATCTTCCTGTGAAAGAATAGTTGCCGCACGATTTAAACGAACAAAGCGGATAAACTCTACAGGACTCATATTCACAATTCCTTTCAGTTTCTTGCTGAAGTTTGAATGGCTCATGCACATTTTAGTAGTTAGTACTTCTACATTAAAAGCAGGATCGGATATATTCGCATTCACGATATCTACTACCTGATTCACAAAATTCTCATCAGCCTTATTAATCTCTACCTGACCGATAGGTACCAATGGTTTAGAGCTCTGCAAGCTGATATCCCGGTTTTTATTTATTATTAGGCTCTTTAGTAAAGCCGATAAATAGTTCAGATTAAATGGCTTTTCAATGTATGCATCTGCCCCGGCTTCCAACCCTTGAATCTTTGTACTGACATCATTTTTTGACGTTAACAACACTACCAGTATATGGCTGGTGTTTACTTCCGATTTCAAATTACGGCACAAAGACAATCCATCCATATTAGGCATGATAATATCACTCAATACAATATCCACCTTATTATGCTCTATCACATTCAGAGCCTGTACTCCGTCCGAAGCTGTCAGGATGGTATACTCCTCATATAACTGTTCTGATAAGAAATCCACCACATCCGGATGATCATCCACGATCAGTAAAGTCACTCTTATACTGTTTCGGTTCAGCTGAATCTGCCCGTTGCTCATTTCAACAGCCTGTACGTTCTCCGTTATTTTCTGACGAACGGGAAGTTTCAGCACAAAACAGTTCAAACCTTCCATCTCCTGATAGGTTAAAGTACCCCGATGTTGTTCCACCAGGCTCCGGCAAAGCGAAAGTCCGATACCTACGCCTATATTCTCCTTACTGTTTTCTGCCCTGACAAAAGGTTCAAAGATTGCCTCATGCATATCTTTTGATACCAGCAAGCCATCGTTTATGATCTCAAGTATCAAAAACTCATCATCACGGCTCACCCGCACAGTAATACGCGTATCACTATACTTGATCGCATTAAAGATTAAGTTATTCATTATCTTATCAACCGCATCCTTATCTGCAATGACACATATATCCGGGGCCACGCGGTCCGCTATCACCTCAAACGTTTTATTCCGTTCCGAAAGCAACACAGAGAACCGCTCTTTCAAAGATTCAATCAGATGCAAAGCTTTAATTTCTGAGAAAATCAACGGCTTATTCATATTTTCGGCAGCCTTAAAGTCCAGTAACTGATTGACCAGATTCAACAGTTGTTCCACATTCTGCTTTATCAATCCCAGGTAACGTTGTACATTCTTCGGGAAAAGTACAGACTCCTGTATTACCAGATCCAACGGGCCGTTAATCAGCGTCAACGGAGTACGTATCTCATGCGTAATATTCGTAAAGAACGCTACTTTCGACTCGTAAAGCTCCTTCTCTTTTTCGATTGTATAGATGAGATTCTTTTCCTCATTTCTACGGGCTATCCTTTTCAGATATGTACGAATCCAATAGAAAAGTAATGAAAGTACTACCAGCACATAGATTACATAAGCCATAGGAGATGCCCACCACGGTGGCAATACATCAATGATCAACACCTTTTCAGTTTCATCCCATACCCCCATGTTATTGGCTCCCTTCACATGAAGCACATATTTTCCGGTAGTAAGTCCGGCATAAGAAATCACATTCTTATCCGTATAAATCCAATCATTGTCTACATTACTCATACGATAAGCATAGCGATTTGCCCCAGGAGAAGCAAAACTCAATGCAACAAAACGGATACTGATATTTCGTTCATCATAGTTAAGTGTGATCTTATAGTCCTTTTCATACTGGTTAATAACATTGGGAAGAAGATTCTTGCCATTCACCAGAAAATCGGTAAAATAGACAGAAGGGATTAAATCATTTCTCACAAACTGCCCCGGATTAAACGAAACCAATCCATGCATCGTTCCCATAAAAATGGTACCTTTATCTGTCATCGCCACTGAGTTATAGTTGAATCTGGAGACACTCAAACCGTCTTTCTTATCAAAAACCTGTACATCCTTAGTATCCGGTTCCAACCGCACAAGTCCGTGATTTGTTCCAAACCAGATATTTCCATGGGCATCTTCCACTGCTCTGTAAACAATATCATCCGGAAGTCCCTCAGTTAGCGAATAAGCTTGAAAAGCCCCGTTCTGAAAACAGCAAATGCCACCACGATCCGTACTGACCCAGATACGTCCTTTACTATCTTCCAAAATACTACTGACCGAATTCGAACTGATAGACCCAGGTTTACCGTCAGCAAGATATTGTTTCGATTTACGGGAATGGATATTATATTTGTATAATCCATTACCCATCGCCGCAATCCAGATATTCCCCTGGCTATCCTCCATAATATCTTGTATGTATCCGTTTCCGAATTCTGTTACTCTCTCAAAACGCATCGTCCCTTTCTGCGCCCTGTATACTCCTCCACCATCACTGATCCAGATGGTACCCGTGTGATCTTCACAAAAGGCATAGATACTTTCTTCTCTCAAGCCCAGTTCAAAACTTGAATAGTGTGTTATCTTCATGGAAGGAGATATAATATCCAACCCATTCTTAAAATAACCAATCCAGATATTCCCGTTGATTTTTCGTATATAAGTGATGGGAGCTGTATGACGTGCACTAATCCTGCTAAACTCCGATGTCTTCTTATCAAAAACCGAACAGCCTTCATCTTCTGTTCCCACCCAAAGTTTCTGCATATCGGCATCCCAATACAAACCATGAATCCACTGGCTTTGTACGCTCTGCGGATGATCATTCGGTATATAAACCGTAAAGTTCCCGGCACTACGACTCTGATAATTCAGCCCTCCGTACAGGGTACCAACCCAGATACCTTTCTCTTTATCAATATACATATCAGTAACTGTATTACAGCTAAGCGAGTGTGAATCAAAAGAATCGTTCCTAAATACAGTACAATTTTCAGTCAACAAATTATAGATATACACCCCATTATTTGTACCGACCCATAGTTCTTCATCCTTTGGCATCATCAAACAGCGGATCATCACATTGTCTACTTCCGGAAAGTCATGCAGAGCCAGAGTCCCTGTCTCCTTATTATACCTCAGTAATCTCCCCTCGTGTAAAGCAACAAATAAAGATTCTTTGCAGGACAGCATTGCATACACTCCTTTCCCCCGGAATACCCCGGTTTCTTCCAGTACTTGTACAAAATCATCTTTCGTTTTGTCATACCGGCAAATTCCCTGGTCAATACATCCAACCCAGACAGCACCCTGTCCGTCCACTGTCAATGACAATGGTCCTCCTTTTTCAAACACAGTGTGCCCAAAATTTGAATAAAGTTTATATGCTTTTGTCTGTACATTCACTTTCAGTATGCCACAAGAAGGTAGAACAATCCACATATTCCCCTCCTTATCAGCTACGATATTTGAAACCCAGTTATATAGAAAACCTGCATCCTGAAGATTCAGCCAACGTTCCAGATAAGTAAAAGTCTCCACCACCGGATCATAGATAAAAACACCTTCATCCGTGCCTACCCACAATAGCCGGTTCATATCCTCACACAGAGCAGCCGTATTGTTATTGCGCTTATTCGCTATCGGGTCATAACAATCCAATACCTTAAACTCACACCCGTCATAGCGGTTCAGTTTATTACGCGTACTAATCCATATATATCCATAGCTATCCTGCAATATAGCTTTTACTTCACTATGTGACAAACCGTCTTCATTATTCAAACGGGTAAAATGAACCTGTCCCAATAATGACCAAACTGATAGATTAAGAAAAAGGATCAGACACAAAGTTGCTTTCATAGTTACATGTATATGAATGCAAAAATAGCTATTAAGTATCAGAAAATGTCTTTTTCCTGATATAAACACCGAAAAATATAAAATTTCGATACTAAAATATAATATATTCACTAAAAAAGGCACTTACATCCCACAAAATCAAAATCTGATACTTTTTCATTTTTATCGCATATCCATTGCAAAACCGCTCCCTTATATTTGTACCATGAGCAATAACCTTTAATTATTTTAATACTATGCTGAAGATCAAAGAAGGATTCAAAGGTGAACGACTGATAAGTCTTCCCTCATTCGTAATTGAAGAGTTCAAGAACGACGAATTAGGTAAGGAGTTGTATTTCTCCAATATGGGTTATTTTCCAAATGCCGAATATCATTACTGTCGTAGAGAGTCGGGAAACTCTACCGATTACATTCTGATATATTGTGTAAAAGGCGAAGGATGGCTCGAATACAATGGCAAAAAGTCAAAAGTGACAGAAGATCAATTCTTTATTATCCCTCAAGGAACTCCGCACGCTTATGGAAGCAGTAAAGGGAAACCATGGTCTATTTACTGGATTCACTTCAACGGTAAAAAAGCAGGGTATTTCAGCAAAGGATTCGATATACCTCAAGACATGCCTTATAATTCACAGTCGAGATTTAAAAATAAGATAGACATGTTTGAAGAAATATTCGATACATTACAACAAGAAAGCAGCACCGAACAGATGTCATATGCAACCAGTGTATTTTTCCATTTTCTGGGCATCATCAGATGTTCCAATCAGAATAAAAAGGAATCAGAAACCATTAGAGAAAGTAATATCATTGATACTTCCTTAAAATTTATGCGGGAAAATCTGCATAAACATCTTTCCCTAAAAAATATGGCAGAGCATGTAAACCTCTCCGTATCCTATTTCTCCAGAATATTCATAGCCCAGATCGGTACTTCTCCTTCCAAGTATCTGGCACAACTCCGTATGGAGAAAGCCTGCCATTATCTGGAAGAGACAGAAATGAAAGTCAATCAAATCAGCCCATTAGTAGGATTTGATGACCCACTTTATTTTTCAAGACTATTTACTAATTATCTGAAATTATCTCCCACACAGTATAGAGAGAATAAGAATAGAACCATATATTTCAGAACTACAGTACAAACATCCCATCATATTATGGCGGTATAGATATTTCGAGTACCGGGTTACGCGGATCTTTATAAAATGTGTAATCCGGTTTGACCATCCACGTTACCAGAATCTTTATTCTAAGACATATCATTCAATCTCACTGGAATCCACCAGAATAAATAAAGAGTTAATATAGCTAATATATTAGTTACTTTACTTGTTACTGTCCATACATTCATATACATTTGTAATCTGGATACTATAATAATAGTCCTCATCCTGGGCTATATCAATAAATCAGTAATTTTATGAAAGCAGCAGATTGGATAGAACATCTTAATTTACGTCGCCACCCGGAGGGAGGGTATTACAGAGAAATTTTCCGAACCGGAAAAATGGTAGATGGCAACAAACCCGCTATGACTTCCATATATTATTTATTAGAGAATAATGAAATATCAGCATTTCATAGACTTTCTTCGCCGGAAGTATGGTACTATCATGCCGGTTACCCATTAATGTTATATGTAATCCACCCTGACGGAAGATTAGTCACTCATTTGATGAATACCGATATTTCAGGTGAACAGCAAGTAGCCATCGAGCCCGGATGTTGGTTTGCCGCTGAACTGCCTTCACATTTCGGATATGCATTGGTTAGTTGTGCGGTTGCTCCTGCCTTTACTTTCGATAATTTCGAGTTAGGTACATTTGATGAATTATCTAAGCTTTTTCCGGAGCACGAAGAGGTACTAAGACGATTGTGTCAATAGTAATGGTTCTACTATTTACGATGATTTTCAAAGTCATACAAATAGGATATATATGTTGTTATTAATAAAAAGCTTCATTAATATATAGTAAGTATCCGATAAACAATGGGTAGTTTATCGGATACTTACAGTTTTTAGCTACTAAGGTTATTAATAACAGTACCCAAAGAGGAGTCATACAAACTATCCTCTTTGGGTGTTTTAGAGATTTCCATCAAATAATATAAATTTGAACAACCCATTTATTGTGGTTCTATCACCTTAACCTACTTTTTTGCAGTTATCTGAAACAATATTTTAATCCAATAACAGCATTTATTTGCAGAATTTTTATGTTCTTTTTGCTTTGCAACATCCATTGACTGTTTTTATTCTTTAGAACAACTCCCAATATACCGGCATCCAGTCCTATTCCCCATTGAGGGGTGAAATAATAATCCAGTCCAACCGTAACATTACCTCCCGCACCTGACAAATTTGCACGCTCGACGCTATTAATATATCTGCTTTTATTACTATATAAGGTATATCCTATCCCTGCTTCATAATGTGCATTAACTCCGCTGAAAAGTGTTTCTTCTTGTCGATAGGAAATTTGTGGAGCCAAGTAAATCAGTAGTATGTCTTCATGTATATTTTGCTCATACACATTTTCTACATGATACTTATCCTTATACCGATAACCGGAAAACAGAATTCCATATCCCCATTCGGCCACATACTCCAGACCTTTACCTTGTATTTCCCAAGCAGCCGGATAAGAGTTTTTATCTCGTTCATCCCATCGTGAAATAGCTTTATAGGGAGAAGCGATACCTGCCGATAAAGAAATGACATGGCTCTTTCCCTTTTTATCCCCAAAGGTTGCCTGTGCTGACAAAGTACCTATATAGAAAAGAAGGCCGATAACACATACAACTCTTGTTTTTATTTTTTGGGCTCCCATAATGCATTACTATTTTCTGCAATAGAAATCGATATACATAATACAGACTTGTTATCAGCTGGAATAGAAGAGCGTTTTATTGTATTTTGGAAATCAATAGTATATGCTCTTACATCAGATGATTTTTCCATGTCAATTATGTCCGTTACATAGTCCTCAAGCATATCCAACTCTTGTTTGTAATAGGGCATAGCCTGTTGGGCGTTTGCAACAAATGCTTCCATAGTGGAAAGCTTTCTTTGATTCTTTATGTAAAGAGTTAGTTCTTCTTGTTGTTTTGCATTTAACCCCTGATACCCTAACTGCACCATTCTAATACTCATTCTTCTTACGAGATCAGACTCCAAATACCGTCCTTCTCTGACATAGGAATCATTAAAAAATTCTTTTGCTATTTTATTATGCAAAACTCCATATTGATCTTCATCAAGTAGCCCGGAAGAACCATAATTTACATCCGGAGATGATTTTATTTCAAACTTTCCTACTTTGTCGATTATTAAATCAATAGTTTTATAACCTTTTGATACGTAGCTAATAGATGACAGTGCAGAACATATTATGCCACCGGTATTTCCTCCCCAATGGCTCTTTCCATAAAGAAATCCTTTAGCATCAATCCAAGCTGTTAAAAACAGATGCGTCCAAAAGTTCTTAATACCTCTTGTTTGTATTGTGTTGTGTTGTAAATTATATTTCTGTCTCAAACTATCAATTTGTTGCTGCAATTCTATATAAGAAATTGTATTTTTACCAAATGAGTATAATTCAGTATTGTATTTTTCCGTTATGGGTTCAATATTTACTTTTTCGCAAGATATAAAAACACATTGCATACTCACAAGGACGATAAGTCCCAATAGATAATTCTTTTTCATAATTTCAATTTTTAATTAATGCTCCATTTGTTTTGAATGTATGTACTTCAATTATTCACTATTCAGCTACTTTACTTAGAGAACAATGAAATATATTTAATCAATAGTTTCAAAATTAAAACATATATACACATTTTAGATCTTTGAAAGCTATATTTTAGCATTCTTTCACTTGTTAATGCAATTTATTGTAATTCATCTATATTCATATTCTTCTATTTCATGCATGATAACTTCATTTTACTTTTGAATAAAAGTACCAGAAAAA
>OGJS01000989.1_pt1 | contig 14102 bp, 10 predicted proteins | sample 1572241 | NCBI WGS metagenome assembly OGJS01 (sample SAMEA2582145, study PRJEB24529) | metagenome | biome: Human gut stool | place: China | collected 2011 | reverse complement strand
AGCAAAGCGTTTCAATAGAAGATGGTATGTGTATAATCCAATCACTTGGATTCGATACTTTAGATGTGGTAGAGTTGAAGTCAGGTTATCTTATTCAAGGTGATATATACCTTGAAAAAAGTAAACTTGTCACTTATAGTCAACCACAAACAAGGCAGGCTTATCATACTACCGGTTTAATTGGTCACCCCAAACAAAGAGCAATTACCGTTGGTGTTGATAGCTCGATACCTGCATCAGGTGTGGATGATTGGCGAGATGAAATACAGGAAGCCATCAATCTGTGGAATCCTCTTAGTAACCTTAAAATGACTTATACTACAGCTGCCAATCCGGATATACTCATCCGTAGTGATGCTAGCGCTCCTTTACCGAACAATACTATTGCGGCAGGCTCTTGGCCTATGAATGGAAAACCAGGTTCCTCTATTTGGATAAATTTGGATTATGATTATAACAAAACCATTCCAAGACTTCAGAAGATATATAATATGGTACATGAGTTGGGACATTGCTTCGGACTAAGGCATACAAATTGGAAATCATTGGGTGAATCTGTGGCCAATGGTATTACTGGAACTTTTGATTCAGATCCCTATTCTGTGATGAATGGAGGAACTGCCGAATATCAATGGTCTGGGTTTAGTGAGGGAGATAAATCAGCGATAAGTTATTTGTATCCTCGATTTTTTGAAGGAGATTTTGTTAATTACCCAACAGAGGTAAAGCGCTTTGGAGTTGACGTGTATATGGTACGTGTTGTCGGCAATCACCCTATTCTGAAATATGAATGGGGGACTACAGGCATGTTTTTGCTTGCTTCCGAAGGAGATGCTGCTAAAGTTATTTTTGGTAGTCCTGTAACTTCTGAACTTAGGGCATATGTTACTACTGTATATGGAGAAACTTATTGTATTAGTAGAGAGTATGCCACTCAAACAACTATTCAAAGACTTGTTGAAAATTGAGATTAGGCATAGTTCCTCATATATTTGTACTAATTTTCTTCTCCTTTATGCTTTAATCACCTTATAACTTAATAATTATAATATGATGAAGAATGTAATAAAACTTATCTTTTTGCTTTTTGATTTAGTTATCGGTTGCTGCGTTTTGCTTCATGCCCAGGTAGATGAAAAGTTGAAAGCCGACATCGTCAGCACGGGCTACGTGCACAGTCCGTTACCGCTCGACGAGACAAAGGCTTTCGAAACATTCGGCTTGAAAAAGAAAGTGTTGGAAACCGTGATGCTGTGTGATATGGAGGATTTCTCCAAATGGTCGCATAAGGGCATCGGTAAGATTGGTTTGACTGACGAACGGAGCAAGTCCGGCAAGCACAGTCTGCGTCTGGAAGCTCCCGCCCATCCGGAGAAGATTCTTGGCTGGGGTTTGGGACGCGGCACTTGCATGGCCTCTTATGATATAGGAGGTGTGAACTGGGAAGGTTACAACCGCCTGAAGTTCTATATCTATCCCACGTGCGAAGGAGCACGCAGCATCTACCTCAACCTTTATGTGGAGAATGACGGAGAAATAAAAGTACCCGACATTTACGGTCGGGAAGGCTACCACGAAATCAATCTGAAAAATAACCAATGGAACGAATGCTTCGTCGAGATGTCCGGACTGGCGCGCGACAAGGTAACCAAGATTTCATTTGCCATCGAAGTGTTCGGCAAAGAACGTACTATGGGCGACTTCCTTCGCTTCGATGTAGATGCCGTGGAACTTCAGAAGGTGGAGAACCCGGAAACCGTGAAAGGCTGGATGCCTGCACAGAATCGCATCATCTTCTCTACTACCGGTTATAGTATAGAGAGCCCCAAAAGCGCCATTGTCAATGTGGAAAAGCACGGCGGACAGTTCCAGTTGAAGGATGCCGCTACGCAGGCCATTGTTTATACCGGTCCCGTTCGTAAGGAAAAGACCGGCCTGGGAGAGTTCGAGACAATAGACTTCTCGGACTTCAAGACACAAGGCCGTTACGTCATTCAGGTAGGGGATGTCACCACCTTGCCTTTCTATATCCATCAGGATGTGTGGGATGATTCTGCCTGGCGTATGGTGAACTTCCTGTTCTGCGAGCGTTGCGGTTATCCCGTTCCCGGAAAGCACGGGGCTTGTCATAATGACCTGCATGCCACTTACAACGGACATATCATTCATATAAACGGAGGATGGCACGATGCCGCCGATATGTCCCAACAGACCTTACAGACGGGAGAGATAGCCTATTCCTTGCTCTTGATGGCCGAACGTGCCAAAGAAAAAGGCAATATAGACTTGTACAACCGCCTGATGGAAGAGGCTTTGTGGGGAATGGACTATGTGATGAAGACCCGTCTGGGCGATGGCTACCGTGCACAGACATGGGGCACCAACCTATGGACCGACGGTAAGGTGGGCACCGACGATGATGCCGGTCGCCGCGAACTGCTTGTCCATAACGGAGCTTTGGAGAATTTCCTGCTTGCAGGAATTGAAGCGTATGCCTCCATGAGGATTGAAAATGACGAGTCGCTTAAGGGTAATCTGAAGAAGATTGCAAAGGAAGACTTCGGCTATGCCATGAAGCGCTTCAACGAACTTGGCTTTGCCGAGCTGATAAAGAAGGGTGGGGGACATGCCGCCATGGCATCCGAGAGCCAGTATCACGCCAACATCTCATGGGCGGCCAGCATGCTCTATAAGCTGACCGGCGAACAGCAGTATGCCGATGAGGCTGTAAAAGCCATCCGCTACACCTTGCAGTGCCAGCGCACCGAACCGTTGAAAGACAAAGACAAGACCTGCGGCTTCTTCTATCGCGATTTGGCAAAGAAGTCCATTGTACACTATACTCATCAATCTCGCGATTATGCCTACATGGAAGCCCTTGCCGCCCTCTGCGAAACGCAGCCCCGTCATGCCGAGTATGAGCAGTGGATTCGTGCCATGAAACTCTATGGCGGTTATCTGAAGAACATCATGAAGTATGTATATCCTTATGGAATGGTGCCCAGCGGCATCTATCACAAGGATGAAGTGAAGGACTCCGTCAACTTCTACGCCGTCCAGGTAGGCATTCGCAGTGGTGCTGCGAAGGATTTCAAAGAACAGCTCGAGAACGGTATCCGTCTGGATAAGGAGCATTACTTGCGTATATTCCCCGTCTGGTTCTCGTTCAAAGGAAATATTGCCGTACATTTGTCTACCGGAAAAGCCGCAGCCATTTGCGCCAGAGTGTTGAAGGACAAGGAACTGAAAGACATTGCCGAACAGCAGCTCTTCTGGGTTGTAGGCAGGAATCCTTTCGGACAGTCCATGATTTATGGGGAGGGCAGCAACTATCCGCAGCTCTATACGGCACTGCCCGGAGAAACGGTAGGAGAGATACCCGTAGGTATGCAGTCTTATTTCAATGAAGATGCTCCCTACTGGCCGCAGTTCAATACGGCTACTTATAAGGAAGTCTGGGGCTCTTCGGCTGCCAGATGGCTGATGTTGGTTTCCGAATTCTAAAGCAAGATGATATGAGTGACAAGACTGTTTATTCACGGCGCAATCCGGCCATTGACATGCTGAGGGCGTTGACCATGTTCACCATGATTTTCGTCAATGACTTCTGGAAAGTGCATGACGTACCCCATTGGCTGGAACATGCCGTTTATGGTGAAGACTTTATGGGACTGGCGGATATTGTATTCCCCTGCTTCTTGTTTGCAGTGGGAATGTCCATACCATACGCCATCGAACGCAGATATGCCAAAGGCTTTTCGGCAGAATCCACCTTAGGACATATCCTTTCCCGCACCTTTGCTTTGCTGGTGATGGGGGCATTCATCACAAACTCGGAGTTCCGGCTTTCACCGGAAGCTCCCTATCCGATAGGGGTATACTGGTTCTTGATGGCCATAGGCTTTATCGGCGTGTGGAACCAATATCCGAAACCGGCTTCCGGTACTCAGAAGAACCTTTTCCGTGCTTTCAAGATAATCGGCGTATTGGTTCTTCTCTACCTTGCCTTTACCTTCCGCAATCCGCAGGAAGGTGTATTCGGGGCTTATTGGGGAATATTGGGATCCATCGGCTGGACTTATCTGGTATGTGCCGTGATTTATTTCTTCAGCCGTGACCGGTTGAAGTATCTGCTGCCCATCTGGGGAGTCTTCATTCTGATATGTCTGTTGGGCACGCCTTTGCGCGAAAGCTTTGGCGGCGAGGCCATTCTTACCTTTCCCGAACGTAACTTCTATCAAGGTATGCTGGGCATCCTGCACATCGGCAACGGAGCTTTGCCCGCATTTACAATGGGAGGTATCATCCTTTCCATTCTCAGTGCCCGCTATGCCGACAAGGGTGACGGTTGGAAACTTCGCAACGGGCTGACGGCTGCTGTCCTGCTTCTGTTGGCCGGGATAGGGGCGCATCATTTTTGGATTGTAGCCAAGATAGGCGGCACTCCTCCCTGGGTGTTCTATGTAACTGCCATTTCCGTGGCACTCTATACGGTGCTTGGCTGCTTGGTCAGTCATCAGGTCACGGGCTGGTTCAATCTGATACGCCCTGCCGGAACGGCTACGCTGACTACCTATCTGGTGCCTTATGTCTTTTATGGATTCGCCGATGTGACCGGTGTTATCCTGCCGGACTGGTTTACGCATGGATTCATGGGACTGGTCAATTGCCTCTGCTTTGCCTTTGTGGTAATCGGCGTTACCTGGGTGATGGAAAAACTGCACGTTAAACTTAAAATTTAGATAGAATGAAAAAGAACTTTTTACCTGCATTCTTATTGCTGTTCCTGGCGCTGGGCCTGTTTTCGTGCCAGCAGGGAACTAAAGAGACAAACAAAGAATATCCCATGTTCTGGACGTGGCTGGACTATCGTCCCGGTATGAACTTCGACTCCATTTGCCAAGTGATGAACGACATCGGCATGGACGGAATCATGCTGAATGCACCGACTCCCGACGATTACCGGGTAGCCATACCGATTGCCCATAAACACGGAATCGAAGTGTATGCCTGGCTATGGACCATGAATCTGGAACACGACCGTGACAAAATATTGAAAGAACATCCCGAATGGTTCAGTGTGAACCGTAACGGCAAGAGCCTGGCAGACACTACCGCCTACGTAGGCTATTACAAATTCCTTTGCCCGGCACTGCCCGAAGTCCGTGAGTTCATCAAGGAGAAAATCAAGACCTATTGCGAAGTGGAAGGTTTGAACGGCATTGCCATCGACTACCACCGTTTTGTGGATATGGTGCTTCCTACTACCTTGTGGCCTCGCTACGGCATTGTGCAGGACCGTGAATACGCTGCATGGGATTACGGCTATCATCCGGAAATGCTCAAGAAGTTCAAGGAGCAGCATGGTTATGACCCTCGCGAACAGGAAGACCCTTCGCTTGATGTGAAGTGGCGTCAGTTCCGTTGCGACCAGATAACCGAAGTGGCCAATATGATTGCCGAAGTGGTACACTCCTACGGCAAGACAATGGCTGCCTCTCCGTTCCCTACTCCGAAGATGTCCTCGCGCATGGTACGTCAGGACTGGGGCAAATGGAATCTTGACATTGTATTCCCGATGGTTTACCATACTTTCTATACGGGCGATGCCAGCTTCATTTCCGACTGTACGGTGGAGAATGCACGCGACAAGAACGACATGACGACGCTGTATTGTGGCATGACCGCCACGGACGGGCCGATGATGTTTGAGTGCATGGATGCCGCCTTGAACAACGGCGCCCAGGGAATTGCCGTGTTTACGATGCTCGGTCTGCGTTCTCCGGAGGTGAAGAAGCAGTTCAAGGCTTATACGGACAGTGTCAGAGCCGTGCGTGCCGCCAACGGTGGAGTGATAAAGGCAACCTATCCTAAGGTGGCCGAACCGGATCCGTTCAAACACGAAGGCATTATGAAACTGATGCAGGAACGCATGCAGCAAATCATAGCCACGGCTGCCGGTAAGGAAGAGCCGGCTCCGCTGGCATTGGGCGAGTACAAGGAGGTGGATTCCTACGACGCAACGCGCTGTTATCAGGTGGTAGACAATAATAGCAAGACTACTTTTGACGTGACGTTCTATCTTTACGGCGATGTCGTTTCCGGATGGGATGTGACAGTGGCAGACAAGGATTCTTCTAAGAAATGAAAGGACGTTTTATGATAGTGAGAGATTACGGGAGCAAACTCTTTCTGCTCTTTGTGTTTTCGATGGTAGGCATGGTTTATTGCAATGCTCAGAGTGGAAAGAGTTTGCCCGTAAGGAAAGTAATGTGTACGGCTTCACCGGAAGGTGGGGCTGTGCCGTCCTTGCTGGACGGGAACGGGATAGAGTTTCAGCCCCTTGATGTGGTCAACTGGAAAGATTATCCCTACAAGCCGGAAGTGAGTTTCCGCATAGCCCATACGGGGCGCGAAATCCTGCTCCACTACAAAGTGAAGGAAGCCAGTGTGCGTGCAGTGGCCTCCGGAGACAATGGCCGGGTATGGGAAGATGCTTGTGTGGAATTCTTCGTATCTCCCGAAGGTGACGACCGCTATTACAATTTCGAATGTAACTGCGCCGGCAGGCTGCTGATTCAGGGAGGTGCAGTCAATGAGCGCCGTCCTACGGCGAGTCAGGAGGTGCTGGGCATGGTGAAACGTTGGAGCTCGTTGGGCGGCGAACCTTTCGAGGAACGTTTGGGCGAGTGCAGATGGGAACTGGCCATGGTTATTCCCGTTTCCGTTTTCTTCCAGCATTCCGTCGGTTCTCTGGACGGAAAAACAATGAAAGGGAATTTCTACAAGTGTGGTGACAAACTCCAGACTCCCCACTTCCTTTCTTGGAGTCCTATCGGGCTGGAACGCCCCATGTTCCACTGTCCGGCCTTTTTCGGCACCTTGTCTTTTGAATAAATCTTTAGGGTGTTCTGGTGGAATCATTTGCCGTTAGCATTACTTATTGGATTGACAATTGCGGAATTATGTGTTTTTTTATACCTTTGCACTTCCTAAATTGTAAATGCATATATGATTACCGCAGAACAACTGAAAGATATCAAAGAACGTACCGAGGCGTTGAATCGCTATCTGGACATTGAAGGAAAGAAGATACAGGTGGAAGAAGAGCAGCTCCGCACCCAGGCTCCCGGTTTCTGGGACGACCAGAAGGCTGCCGAGGCTCAGATGAAGAAAGTGAAAGGCTTGCAGCAATGGATTTCCGGCTACAATGAGGTAAAGACCTTGACTGACGAGGTACAACTGGCTTTCGACTTTTACAAAGACGAACTGGTGACTGAAGAGGAAGTGGACGATGCCTATGCCAAGGCAATCACTGCTGTCGAGGCCCTCGAACTCAAGAATATGCTTCGCGAGGAAGCCGATCAGATGGACTGTGTGCTGAAAATTAACTCTGGTGCCGGTGGTACGGAGAGCCAGGACTGGGCAAGCATGCTGATGCGTATGTATCTGCGCTATGCCGAGACTCACGGCTATAAGGCCACCATCGCCAACCTGCAGGAAGGAGACGAGGCAGGTATCAAGACTTGTACCATCGAGATTTCCGGCGATTATGCCTACGGCTACCTGAAAGGTGAGAACGGTGTACACCGCTTGGTGCGTGTTTCGCCCTACAATGCCCAGGGCAAGCGTATGACTTCTTTTGCATCCGTGTTTGTCACTCCCTTGGTAGATGATACCATTGAGGTGAACATCGAACCTGCCCGCATGTCATGGGATACCTTCCGAAGTGGTGGCGCCGGTGGACAGAACGTCAATAAGGTAGAGTCCGGTGTCCGTCTGCGCTATCAGTATAAGGATCCATATACGGGCGAAGAGGAAGAAATCCTGATTGAAAATACGGAAACTCGCGACCAACCCAAGAATCGCGAGAATGCAATGCGCCAGTTACGTTCCATTCTGTATGATAAGGAACTTCAGCACCGCATGGCCGAACAAGCCAAGGTGGAAGCTGGGAAGAAGAAGATCGAATGGGGTTCGCAGATACGAAGCTATGTATTCGATGATCGCCGTGTAAAAGACCACCGTACTAACTTCCAGACTTCGGATGTCAATGGAGTGATGGATGGCAAGATAGATGGCTTCATTAAGGCGTATCTGATGGAATTTGCAGGACAAGAAGAATAAAATTTATTTCTATATAAAGAGAATGGGTGTCACTCGATGGATAAGAGTGACACCCATTCTTTGTTTTCAGGAGTGTGTAGGGGAAGCGATATTGTTCTTTGTAAAAAACGTTTTTTCTTAAGAAACGTCTTTTGCAAAGAACACTTTTCTTGCAAAAACATTTCTTATTTTGTTCCTAACTTGATAATTACTTTTGCATGAAAATAGCAGATATTTTGCATTGCTGTCCATATAATAACTGGACACAAGAATTGAAAATATCTATGATTCCTCTTTGGCTGTTTGGATTTCTGTATTAGTCTACATTATTCATAGTAGGAGTTAGAGCCAATAGCTCCTATTCTTTTTAAACGCTTTTTTCTATTAGAAAAAGATTCCTCTATTTCCTACATCCTACACCGGTGATATTTTTTGTCTGATTATCAAATGAATAGATGATGTAGCTAATGATGTAGAATGGTGTAGGTAAATTTTATCCTACACCCCCAAAATAGGTGCTTAAGACGTTCTTTTAATTGTAATCAGTTAGTAACCAGACTCTAAGGGCCTTTTCTGTATGTCTTACGCAAATCTCTGCAAATGCCTTCCTTTTAGAAGAAAATAGAGTGTATCTTTGTGTTATTCCTCAAAAAGACTTCTTAACTCCTACGTATGAATTATGTAGGTTAGGAGCAACAAGAAGGATGGGAAGAAGGTCGTATGAAAATCATGCTTTGCTTTATTGTTTTTGTTCTTTTACCCATAGTTAAACTTCGTCCCACAGTTGCAGGCTGCATGCTTTCCAGTTGGGGGCTCTTCAGCCTGCAACTGCGGGATGGACAGCCCCCAACCGGAAAACGAAGTTTTGCTTATAGCATAATGATATTAACATTAAAGCTTTAGGCGAAAAAGAAAGGAACATATCAAGTTTTGCATCTATCATTCAGCTTTCTATATAATGAGAGTATGGGAACTGACTCCTTATTTTATTATTAAGAATGTACTCATCAGCCCAAGAGATAATAGCTGAGATATCTATAATATTTCTCTCGAGTGCGACCTGAAATAGAATTATCTCTTCGTTTAGTGCATTTACCATACTGGATTTTTGAACTTAAATTGCATCTAATTCCATCCTATCCATTTGGGATCATTGATAATCGAGTCTTCCAATATTTCCATTCTTAATAATTCCATTATTAAATATGGTTTCATATCTTTCTCCTTTATTCCCTAACAGGTTTCTCTTGTAGATGAATCTGGAGATTCTTATACTCCGTTGCAGCGGATGAAGAACATCCGCTGCAACGGAGTATAATTTTAGCGTCGGTTCTTGAGTCGGGTTATGACCTCCTTGATGGACGGCAAAAATTTGCTCCAATAGACAATCGCTGCATCGTATCCGCCGCTTTCCACTTTTTGCTCGGCAGTAAGAATATACAATACTGCGCCACCGACAGGTGTGGAATTATGGTAAAACCGTTCTCGCTCGTCTTTAAAGAAGTCTGTTTTACTTCCTAAGAAGCCAACAGTCTTCCCAACAAGATTAAGATTCAGGTTGTCTGTTTTGAAAACATAATTTAAATATCTTCCCTCGTACTCATTAAGTATCAAAAAGCTATCTATCCCCATTTTGTCTATATGAGTTAATAGCTCTGTAGGAATTTCTGCGAAATCACGAACTTGTCGTTGGAGAACTTCTTGTTCTATATTATTATTTGAATTACAGATTAGAATTGAAGAACAACATAGCCTAAGCAATCCTAAACATATTATTACTAATAACTTATTCATATTGTTTCAATATTTAAGGTCTTTGATATAAATACGGATTGCCTTTTTTGCCAAGATAACCAAAAGCACCGCTGGTGAAATCGTAAGAGAAAGCTCCGAAACTTACAGATATAGGCGTTTGTCCATCCGTATAGGCCCATGTCCCTATGGAATTTGTCAATGAGGACGCTGTTATACCAGCCGTATTAGCCATCGGAATATCTGAACCCGCTACAGCTCCACCGACATATCCGCTTACTCCACCTATAACAGCCCCAGCAAACATACATCCCCATGTCTTACCGGAGTTATAATCCCATTTGGTCGGGTTAAACTGTCCCTTATTAGTGATTACACCACCCGAATAAGTGCCTATAATAGCTCCTATTATCACTGGTATAAACCAAACTATTTCTCCATTCGGATCCGTATATATTAATGGATTGTTTAAGCAATAAGTATACCGATTGAAATTTTGTGAGAAATCCGGCATCTGTATATACGGATCAGGGCTTAGGAAACGTCCTAATGCCGGATCGTATAGCCGGGCATTCATATTAATCAAATCAAAGACCGCAAGATGTTCGTGCCCGGTATATCCTCTGCCTAAAAAAAATTCCGGTTCACTTCCTTGTGTATAAATAGCTTGTGTAGCTGGATTTCGCAGTTTCCCCCAGGCGTCATAACTCAATTCTTTTTGTGCTTCTAATAACTCTTGTTTTAATTCGTCCTTTTCTGATTGTGCAACCTGCAATTGTGTCTCTAAAAAATGAATATGTTTTGTGTTTTTCTCGATGAATTTAATACTTTTCTGATATTGCCTTTCTTTTATTTCTTGCAGTCGCCTTTGCTGTTCTTTCTTTTGTTCTCTCTTTCGCTTTGTATATTGTGAATAAAGTAGGAAACTTGTTATTGATAGTATAAGTATGAAGATGAGACCTATTACCTTTGCTTCTTGTTTGGCGTTTATATCCTTGAGTTTTTGATTTTCTTTTTCTCTCAATTGATAGTTGTACAAAGATTGCATTTTACGTATGGTTTCCGTATCAGTCTGTTTCTTTATGGAGTCTGTATACGCTAAATATAAATCAACATAATCTAATGCCTCTTTATATAGGTGATTCTGTTTGCATATGTTGCTTAAACCTTCATAACCTCCTTGTTTAGTATAGTAATTGTCGAATTCTAATAATTTGTGATAATAGTAATAGGCTGAATCTTGATTATTCATCTTAAAGTATAAGTCGGCTATTGTGGAGATGCGAGATGCTAAATTCCTTTTTTCCTTTGCCTGCATAGAAATGCGAATTGCTTCTTCAGCTTGAGAGTACATCCCTAATTGTGTGTAGAGACTGGCAAGTTCTCCTGAAATAATGGTTGTCAGATGTTTGTTCTTTATCTCTCTTGCCTGCTTATATGCGTTTTCATAGTAGAAAAGAGAACTGTCGGCATTATTATATCCTGTAAATGTACGCCCTATATCGCGTAAACTGTATATTTGTCCAATACTGTCATTCGATAAAATGTCATAATTATAGCTTTTCTTGAAAACGGATAATGCTTCATTGTATACTCTTTGGTATAGATACAATGTTCCCATTTGGCTATAGATTCTACTGATTAACTTATAATCCTTGCTGCTTTGTGAAACATCCAAGGCTTTTTGATAGTAATCCAATGCTTGCGGTGCATCTCCTAAATCTCTGTAAACACGCCCGGCATAATAATAGGCCTCTGGAAGATGCTTTTTTTCTCCTTTTTGTTCGTAATATTTTAATATTTGGAGTATACTGCTATCTGAAGTATGGGTAATATAAGCTTTGTCTTTAGCTTTTAGACATATCAACTGATAGTACATTTGTGTTTGTTTATTTTCGGCTGCAATCTTTTCTTTCATTGCTGTTAGTATGGCTATTGCACTGTCCGGATTCACGCTTGAGAGAGAATCTGCCGATATTAACGTTTGGGGATAAGATCGGTTTTCGCATCCACAAAAACAATGTAGCAAGATGATAGATAACAGATATATTTGTAGTAATGCCCCTTGTTTTATAACTTTTATAAATTATATCACAAATTTACATGTTTATTTTAAGTGAGAAGCTAAAAACGGATAGTTTATTTAAGGTAAAAGTATCATTTGATCTCATTTAACCTAGAGCGACGAAAAACTACTACGTAGTAAATACTAAACTACCTGTAAGTAGGTGGGCACTTACTGCGTAGTAGTTTACTAACTGCTTGTAGGTGGTTCGGGATATCTTTTTGCCGTACCTGAGATGCACTTGCTCCGTACCAAAGCCGTACTTTCTTCGTTCAGAGCTACTTCTGACAGAAGAATATACGGAGCAAGTACGGCTCAGATACGGTTCGGGTATGGTTCAGATATTAGCTTGTTACAAATAAATTTCCTCTTTTCTTTTGGAATCTTCCCGAATTTCATGTTACTTTGTTATCAGTTGAACTTTAATACTAAGAACACATTATGGGAAAGAGTAAGAAAAAGGTTATGCATAGCCGTAAGGAAGAAGAACAAGCTAAGAAAGTGTTGTTGATTATTGGTGTATCTGCATTGATACTGGTGCTGGTGATGCTGATAGGATACTCGTTCTTAGGGAAATAACTAATAGATGTCGCAAGAAATAGAACGGAAATTCCTCGTGACGGGGGAGTACAAATCGAGGGCGTATGAACAAAGCCGTATTGTACAAGGTTATATCAGTAGTGCAAGAGGCCGGACCGTGCGGGTGCGCATCCGTAACGGAAAGGGATATCTTACGATAAAAGGTGCTTCCGATGCTTCGGGACTCAGCCGATATGAGTGGGAAAAAGAGATTCCATTGAATGAAGCGGAGGAACTGATGAAACTTTGTGAACCGGGTGTTATCGATAAAACTCGTTATCTGGTGCGCAGCGGACGGCATACGTTTGAGGTGGATGAGTTCTACGGTGAAAATGAAGGTTTGGTAGTTGCTGAAGTGGAATTGACTTCGGAAGACGAGGCTTTTGAAAAACCGGATTTCATAGGGCGGGAAGTAACAGGCGACGTCCGTTACTATAACTCGCAACTGATGAAGCATCCATACACCGTTTGGTAAGACCTTAATACCCTGTCAACAAGAAGTTAAGAGTTTGTCAACAAGGAGTTAACTTCTTGTTGACAGGAAGTTAACTCCTTGCAAATGGTTGCTAATCAAGTATATTCAGAGGACGAAATGGAGAAACTTTATGAATACCTGCCTAGAGAACTGGTGACCTTTGTATTGGTGACTTTGTTTTCTTTATTAATAGGACTTTCACAGCGGAAAATCAGTTTGAAGCGCGAAGGGGAGACAACGTTATTCGGTACGGACCGCACGTTCACTTTTATAGGTATTTTGGGGTACCTGCTTTATATTCTTGATCCGGTGGATTACCGCTTGTTTATGGGCGGTGGCGCTATATTGGGACTGCTGCTGGGATTGAACTATTACGTTAAACAATCTCAGTTCCATGTATTCGGGGTTACCACCATTATTATCGCACTCATCACTTATTGTATTGCTCCTATTGTAGCCACACAACCCTCTTGGTTTTACGTGATGGTGGTTGTGACGGTATTGCTCTTTACCGAATTGAAGCATACTTTTACAGAACTCGCACAGCGCATGAAGAATGACGAGATGATTACTCTCGCCAAGTTCCTTGCTATCAGTGGCATTATCTTACCGATGTTGCCGAATGAAAATTTGATACCCGACATTAATTTGACCCCTTATACCGTCTGGTTGGCTACGGTAGTTGTATCCGGTATCTCTTATTTGTCTTATCTGCTGAGGCGATATGTATTTCATGAGTCCGGCATTCTGGTATCCGGTATTATAGGTGGTTTGTATAGTTTAGTTTGTGAGAAGTTGGATAAGCCTAAAAAGATATATCCAATTGCTATCCAAGATACATTTGGTGAAAGTGGAACACCAGAGGAATTAATGAGTAAATATAAGATTGATGCAGATTACCTAGTAAAGTCTGTATTAGAAACAGTGGAGGAATAAAAATGACAAAGAATTTATTGGTTGAGTTAGGGCTAGAAGAAATGCCAGCTTATGTTGTGACACCAAGCATGAAGCAATTACGTGATAAAATTGCAGCCTTTTTAACAGATAATCGTTTGACTTTTGATAAGATCGAAATGTTTTCAACTCCTCGTCGCTTGGCTGTGCGCGTGTCCAATTTAAGTGAGA
>OGJS01000981.1_pt1 | contig 14179 bp, 10 predicted proteins | sample 1572241 | NCBI WGS metagenome assembly OGJS01 (sample SAMEA2582145, study PRJEB24529) | metagenome | biome: Human gut stool | place: China | collected 2011 | reverse complement strand
TATGACTTGATTGGCCTCTATGAGAACATTGGTTCCATTCCTGAAGATACGATCGGCACACCAGATCTTCACTTTTTCTTATATGAAAGCTATGTGATTTTTGATCACAAAAAGGAAAAGGTCTATGTGGTGGAAGAGAACCTCTATAGTGGACGGAGTGAAGCAGAGCAAGCATCGAGCTTGGAGCAAGTATTAGCACAATTGGCAAGACCTGCAAAAGAAGAGTTTCAGGACAAGGACCTGCATGCGCTTCATTTCCACAATCATTTGGAGCAAAAAGAGTTTGAGGAAATGGTGGCCCTAGCGCGGGACTATATTCGAAAAGGAGATATGTTCCAATGCGTGCTCAGTCAACGTTTTTCAGCTGATTTTTCAGGTAAACCATTGGATTATTACCGCAATTTGCGCGTGACCAACCCTTCGAATTATCTCTACTTTTATGATTTTGGGGAGTACCAAATTATCGGTGCCAGTCCAGAAAGTCTGGTGTCAGTCAAGGATCGAGTGGTGACGACCAATCCCATTGCTGGCACACGTCCCAGAGGGATCGATGAAGAGGCTGATCGGCAATTGGCAGCTGATTTGGCAGGGGATCCAAAAGAAGTCGCAGAACACCGGATGTTGGTGGATCTAGGGCGAAACGATATTGGTCGTATCGCTCAAAATGGGTCAGTTGAAGTGACCAAATATATGGAAGTGGAATTCTTTCGTTATGTGATGCACCTGACGAGTGTGGTCAAGGGGCAATTACTTCCTGGACTAGCCTCCATTGAGGCTCTGAAGGCAACTCTTCCAGCTGGGACCGTTTCGGGTGCTCCCAAGATTCGAGCCATGAAGCGAATCTATGAGGCAGAAAAAGAGAAACGAGGAGTCTACGCAGGTGCTATTGGCTATCTCTCTGTGACGGGGGATCTCGATTTTGCTATTGCGATTCGAACCATGATCCTCAAAAATAAGAAGGCTTATGTGCAGGCCGGAGCAGGAATCGTTTATGATTCGATCGCTGAAAATGAATACCAAGAAACCGTCAATAAGGCAAAATCAATGACAAGGATTGGAGAAGAAGGATGATTTTATTAGTCGATAATTACGATTCATTTACCTACAATTTAGCACAGTATATCGGAAAATTTGATGAGGTCCAGGTGCTTCGAAATGATGATCCGGATTTGTACCAAGTTGCCCAAGAAGCAGATGCCTTGGTCTTTTCTCCAGGTCCAGGTTGGCCAAAGGATGCGGGCAAGATGGAGGAGATGATCCGAGATTTCGCAGGGGTCAAACCAATCTTGGGGATTTGCTTGGGGCATCAAGCGATTGCGGAAGTTTTTGGAGGGCGCTTGGGATTGGCACCACAGGTCATGCATGGCAAACAAAGCCAGATCCAGCTAGAAGCTCCCTCTCCGCTATACGCGGGTGTCGCAAAAGAAGTCCCAGTTATGCGCTACCATTCGCTGACGATTGAAGACATGCCAGAGGATTTTGTCATTACCTCTCGAACGACGGATGATCAAGCGATTATGGGAATTCAACACCGTAGCTTACCGATTTATGGTTTTCAATACCATCCAGAAAGTATCGGGACGCCAGATGGGCTCAAGACCATCGAAAATTTTGTCAAACTAGTCAAGGAGCGGAAGATGAAACAAGTGCTTGCAAAAGTAGCGGAAGGAATGGATCTAACCAGTGCAGAGTTAGAAGCTGCTATGGAGGAAGTCGTTGCTGGTCGTGCTTCAGAAGCACAGGTGACGGCCCTTCTTCTAGGTCTCAAAATGAAGGGAGAAACGGTTGAAGAGCGGACGGCTATTGCAAAAGTGATGCAGGCCTATGCAGTCGCTATTCCTACAGAAGTTCAAGGAGCGATGGACAATTGTGGAACGGGGGGCGATCGTTCGTATAGTTTCAATATTTCAACAACAGCTGCCTTCGTCCTTGCTGGTGGTGGCATCAAGATGGCGAAACACGGAAATCGTTCGATCTCTTCTAAATCTGGTTCTGCGGATGTGCTAGAAGCTCTAGGGATTAACCTTGATTTGGGTCCAGAAGATTTGGGAAGAGTGTTTGAAAAGGCGGGAATTGTCTTTCTATTTGCTAAAAACCTGCATCCTGGCATGCGCTATATTATGCCCGCTCGCTTGGCGCTAGGGGTTCCAACGGTGATGAACTTAACCGGTCCTCTTATCAATCCGATTCCTCTAGAAACCCAGCTATTGGGAACCAGTCGTCCAGATATGCTAGAAAGTACGGCGGAGATTCTAAAGAATTTGGGTCGGAAACGCGCAGTGGTGGTGAGTGGTCCACAAGGTTTGGATGAGGCAGGCCTTGATGGGGAAACCCAGCTCGCTATTCTGGAAGATGGACAGATTACCTTATCCAGTTTTCAACCAGAAGACATCGGAATGGAGCGCATTGAAATTGATCAAGTACGAGGTGGTGACGCCAAACGCAATGCGGAAATTTTGCTCAGTGTCTTGAAGAATGAAGCAAGTCCCTTCTTAGAGGTGACTGTCTTGAATGCTGGCCTTGGTTTTTATGCCAACGGCAAGGTAGATTCTATCAAAGAGGGGATTGCCTTGGCACGTGAAGTGATTGCCAGTGGGGCTGCCCTTGAGAAATTGAGATTATTACAGGAGTATCAAAAATGAGTCAAGAATTCTTGCCAAAGATTCTAAAGGAAAAGGCGCGTGAAGTGGCTGCGATGAAAGAAGAGGAACTCCAACCTTTGCGCGAGACCTACCGCTTGTATGATTACCTAAAGAGTCATCCAGAAAAGCTTCAGGTTATTGCGGAAGTGAAAAAGGCTAGTCCGAGTCTGGGAGATATTCATGTTGATGTGGATATCGTCGCGCAGGCTAAGACTTACGAAGAAAATGGGGCCGTGATGATTTCTGTCTTGACCGATGAAGTGTTTTTCAAGGGCAGTATCGAGTATCTCCGGGAAATATCTAGTCAAGTACGTATCCCCACCCTCAACAAAGATTTTATTGTGGATGAAAAGCAAATAATTCGGGCGCGAAACGCAGGGGCGACCGTGATCTTGTTGATAGTTGCAGCCTTACCAGAGGCTCGTCTGAAAGAACTCTTCGATTTTGCGACCCATCTGTGCCTGGAGGTTTTGGTGGATACCCATAATCTGACAGAACTAGAGGTGGCTCACCGGATTGGGGCTCAGATCATCGGGGTGAATAATCGCAACTTGGTGACCTTTGAGACTGATCTTCATACTAGCCTGGAATTGGCGACCAATTTTGAACAAGAACCGGTTTACATCTCTGAGTCTGCTATTTTCACAGCAGCAGACGCGCGCATGCTGGCTCCTTATTTTAATGGCATTCTCGTTGGGACAGCCCTCATGAAGGCAGACAATGTGGCTGAAAAAGTAAAGGAGTTGCAGATTGACAAAGGTTAAAATTTGCGGATTGTCCACTCCGGAAGCTGTCCAGACAGCTGTTGAGGCCGGTGCGGACTACATTGGTTTTGTCTTTGCACCAAGCAAACGGCAAGTCACGTTGGAGCAAGCTCGGCAGTTGGCTACAGGCATTCCAAAGGGAGTTCAAAAAGTCGGTGTTTTTGTATCACCACAAAGAGAAGAAGTGGAGCAAGCTTGCCAAGTTGTAGGGTTGGATCTGATACAAGTGCATGGGCCGATAGATGATACCATCTTACTAGAGTTCCCTCTACAGACGATCCGCGCTGTTCAAGTGGAGAAAGACAGACCTCTTCCTGAGACCGGTGCGGCTTATCTGCTCTTTGATGCTCCTGTAGCAGGAAGTGGGCAGACCTTTAACTGGCAAGAACTCGAAAGTCAAAACGTTACAAAGCCCTTCTTTATTGCAGGAGGCTTGACAGCAGACAATGTAGCAGATGCTATTCGCTTCTTTCATCCTTATGCGGTGGATGTATCCAGTGGGGTCGAGACAAATGGAATAAAAGATCAAGATAAGATAAAACGATTTATAGAAAGGGTCAAGCATGGCATATAAACAACCAGATAAAAACGGATTTTACGGGCGGTTCGGGGGACGATTTGTCCCTGAAACCTTGATGACAGCAGTTTTAGAATTAGAAGAAGCCTATAGAGAAAGTCAAGCAGATCCTTCTTTTCAAGCAGAATTGGGTCAGCTTCTGAAACAATATGTCGGTCGGGAAACACCGCTCTATTACGCTAAGAATCTAACCAAGTATGTTGGTGGAGCCAAGATTTTTCTTAAAAGAGAAGACCTCAACCACACAGGGGCTCATAAAATTAATAATGCTCTAGGACAGGTTTTGTTGGCACACCGGATGGGCAAAAAGAAGATCATCGCAGAAACAGGAGCTGGCCAGCACGGTGTTGCAACAGCAACAGCTGCTGCTTTATTTGATATGGAATGTACCATCTACATGGGGGAAGAAGATGTCAAACGCCAAGCCCTCAATGTCTTTCGGATGGAATTGTTGGGCGCCAAGGTTCAATCAGTAACAGATGGGTCACGGGTTCTCAAGGATGCGGTCAATGCTGCCCTTAGAGCCTGGGTAGCAAATGTGGAGGATACCCACTATATCATGGGGTCTGCTCTAGGGCCTCATCCATTCCCAGAAATTGTCCGTGATTTTCAAAGTGTCATCGGTCGAGAAGCCAAACGCCAATTTGCAGAGCAAAATGATGGTGCGCTGCCAGATGCAGTCTTAGCCTGTGTAGGAGGCGGATCGAACGCCATTGGCCTCTTCTATCCTTTTGTTGAGGATGCCTCTGTTGCCATGTATGGGGCAGAAGCTGCTGGCCTTGGAGTAGATACAGACCAGCATGCAGCAACCTTGACCAAGGGACGTCCGGGAGTCCTTCACGGCGCCTTGATGGATGTTTTACAGGATGCCCATGGACAGATTTTAGAAGCCTTCTCGATTTCGGCAGGTCTCGATTATCCTGGGATTGGGCCAGAGCATTCTTATTTCCATGACATCAAGCGGGCAACCTATGTGCCTGTGACAGACCAAGAAGCATTAGAAGCCTTTCAATTGCTTTCAAAAGTAGAAGGAATCATTCCAGCTCTGGAATCGAGCCATGCTATCGCCTATGCGGTGAAGTTGGCTAAGGAGATGGGGCCTGAAAAATCCATGATCGTTTGCTTATCAGGTCGTGGGGATAAAGATGTGGTACAAGTCAAAGACCGCCTAGAAAAAGAGAGAGGAGAGTAAGATGGGAAAGACCTTAACAGAGCATTTACAAAAGCTGAAAGACCAGCAGCAAGGGATCTTTGTTCCTTATATTATGGCAGGAGATCATGAAAAAGGCTTAGCAGGTTTGCAGGAAACCATCCAATTTTTAGAGAAGCTTGGTGTCTCAGCTATTGAGGTTGGCATTCCTTTTTCGGATCCGGTGGCAGATGGTCCTGTGATTGAAGAGGCGGGACTACGAAGTTTAGCCCATGGGACGACGACAGAGGAACTGGTGCAAACGATCCAGCACTTAGAGACAAGTGTTCCTTTGGTCATCATGACCTATTTCAACCCCTTGTTCCAATATGGTCTAGAAAACTTTTTTAGAGATGTAGAAGGAACAGCAGTCAAAGGAGTGATTATTCCGGACCTCCCCCATGAGCATGCGAATTTGGTAGAGCCTCTATTAGTGGATAAAGACATCGCTTTGGTGCCGCTAGTGAGCTTAACCACAGGAATCGAGCGCCAGAAGAAGTTGATCCAAGATGCAGAAGGATTTATCTATGCCGTTGCTGTCAATGGAGTGACGGGGAAAGCTGGTAGCTATCGAGATGATTTGGATCACCACTTGGCCCAATTACATGAAATAGCGTCTATTCCTGTTTTAACAGGTTTTGGAGTTTCCAGCATGGAGGATGTTCACCGTTTCAACAAGGTCTCAGATGGGGTTATTGTGGGGTCCAAAATCGTTAAGGCTCTCCACCAAGGGGAGACAGACGCCATCGCTCGTTTTATTTCTCAAGCAGTGAAGGGCTAGAAGGTTCATTCCATTCATCATCAGCTTGATTCTCCTAGATCAAGCTCTTTGTCTACTATTTTAAACATTCCCCTCGTTTGTCTTTACAAACGAGGCTTTCTCGTTACAATAGAGGTAGTAACAAGAAAAGAGGAGAAGAGAATGATAAGCCTTGAAGAGATTGATCAAGTTGTCCAGTCAGGTCCTTTTGAACCAAGCTGGGACTCTCTTAGCCATCAAGTCTGTCCAGATTGGTATCGAGATGCCAAATTTGGAATATTTATCCACTGGGGCGTCTACAGTGTACCTGCCTTTGGTTCGGAATGGTATTCGCGAAATATGTATATCCAAGGGAATCCTTGCTATGACTATCATCGAGAGCATTTTGGAGACCAGGCCAGCTTTGGCTACAAGGATCTCATTCCTCTTTTTACAGCCGATCGCTTTGATCCGGCATCTTGGCTGGATCTCTTTCAAAAAGCGGGAGCCCAGTATCTTTTTCCAGTTGCGGAGCACCACGATGGTTTTCAGATGTATGCCTCTACTCTCTCGCCTTATAATAGCTTAGAAATGGGGCCGAGACGAGATGTCTTAGGAGAGCTGAGGAAGGAAGCAGAAAAACGTGGCCTGCACTTCTGTACGTCCTCTCACCGGGCAGAACACCAGTTTTTCTTTTCACATGGCAAGGAATTCACTAGTGACATTCCGCAAGAAGTCCCAAGAGACAGCCTTTATTGGCCAGCGGAGCCAGAGCCCAAGGATCATTTTGATCTGACTTCCAAGCCTTATTCAAGCAAAGAATTCTTGGAAGATTGGCTGTTGCGAACCTGTGAACTGGTGCGGGACTACCAACCAGAGCTCCTATATTTTGACTGGTGGATCCAGCATGAGAGTTTCCGTCCCTACTTGATGCGCTTTTTGGCTTATTATTACAATCTAGCAGCACAAGAGGATCGCAAGGTGGCTGTTTGTTACAAAAAGGATGCCATCCCTTTCGGTTCAGGAATCGTTGAGATGGAGCGGGGAGGATACGGAGAGACGCAAGCCTTTCCGTGGCAAATGGATACCGCGATCGCCCGTAATTCTTGGTGTTATACCCAGGATCTAGCCTACAAGACCAGTAAGGAATTGCTACAAAATTTAGTTGATGTTGTGGCAAAAAATGGCAATCTTCTGCTCAATATTGGACCCAAGGCAGATGGCACGATCCCTGAGCAAGACCAAGACATCCTCACAGAGATCGGGGACTGGCTGGCGGTAAATGGAGAAGCCATTTATCAGAGTCGGCCTTGGCGGGTGTCATCAGACGGACCGACCGAGGCCCAGGAAGGTTCCTTCTCAGATGGGCAAGCGCCACTCTATACTAGCCAAGATTTCCGCTATACCATGCGTGATGGCTTTCTTTATGCTATCCAGCTGGAACCAAGTGGAAGGACGGAAGGGTTGACCTTGCCGTCTCTCGCCTATGATCTCAAGCAACCGAGAATTCTTCATGCGCGCATTCAAAAGCTAGAGCTCCTTGGAGAAAGCCAGCCCCTTTCTTGGAGCCAAGATGAGACAGGGCTTCATCTTCAGTTACCAGCTTGCAGCAAAAAACAACCGCGTGTTTTACGCCTCAGCTTTTAGTTTTCTTGAAGCTTTCTATAAGGAATCGTTTAGGTTTCTCTTGTATACTGTACTCATCCAATAAGAAATGAGGTACAGAAAATGAAAATCTCAGTTAATTATCCAAAACGCTTTAAGAAATTGCCACAACAAGGTTCTTGTTACGGCGAATAAATACTTCTCTTCATTTTTCATAAGAAACTCCTAAAGAAGGCTCTACCCGGAAGGGTAGAGTTTTTATGTACCAGAGACCTTGTGATTCGTGGTATAATAGGCCTATGGAAAAAAAGAACAAATTACTACTCATCGACGGGTCTTCCGTCGCTTTTCGTGCCTTTTTCGCACTCTATCATCAAATCGATCGCTTCAAAAATGCCAATGGTCTGCATACCAATGCGGTCTATGGCTTTAATCTCATGTTGAGCCATCTCTTGGAGCGCATCCAACCAACCCATGTCCTCGTTGCTTTTGATGCAGGAAAGACGACCTTTCGGACGGAGATGTATGCCGACTACAAAGGGGGCCGTGCAAAAACTCCAGATGAGTTCCGCGAGCAGTTTCCTTTCATTCGTGAGCAACTGGATCATTTGGGAATCCGCCATTATGAGCTGGCCCAGTATGAAGCGGATGATATTATTGGAACGCTAGATAAGATGGCAGAAGCTACCTCAGTACCCTTTGAAGTCACCATTGTCTCTGGGGACAAGGATTTGATCCAGCTGACGGATGACAATACGGTGGTTGAAATCTCCAAAAAAGGGGTGGCAGAGTTTGAAGAATTCACTCCAGCCTATCTCAAAGAAAAGATGGGACTGACACCAGAGCAATTTATCGACCTCAAGGCCTTGATGGGAGATAAGTCGGATAATATCCCAGGTGTTACTAAGATCGGAGAAAAGACAGGGATCAAACTACTCCTAGAGTACGGTTCTCTCGATGGTATTTACGAGCATATCGATGAGATGAAGGCTTCTAAGATGAAGGAAAACCTCATCAACGACAAGGAGCAGGCCTATCTGTCTAAGACTCTCGCAACCATCGATACCAATGCTCCCATTGAAATTGGGCTGGACGATATCACCTATACGGGCCCTCATCTAGAAAATCTCGCCAAGTTTTATGAGGAGATGGGCTTCAAGCAACTCCGTCAGGCCTTGGATCTCAGTGGAGAAGAAGCAGCTCCTGTAGCTATTGACTATACAGAAGTCGAGCAAGTCACTTCAGATATGCTCACGGAAGATAGTTTCTTCCATTTTGAGATTTTTGGGGACAATTACCATACGGAACCCATCATCGGTTTCGCATGGGGGACCAAAGGTCAGCTCTACGCGAGTACAGATACTGGTCTTTTACAAACACCGATTTTCAAAGAATTTCTCGAAAAAACGCCCCTCAAGGTCTATGACTTCAAGCGGGCCAAGGTCTTGCTTAGCCACTTGGGCATTACCCTTCAAAATCCCGCGTTTGACAGTCGATTGGCCAAGTATCTCTTGTCGACCGTAGAGGACAATGAAATTTCAACGATTGCGAGTCTCTATAGTCAGATTGCGCTGCCGCTGGACGAAGTCGTTTATGGCAAGGGAGCCAAAAAAGCTATCCCAGAAAAGACCGCCCTATTAGAGCATTTGGCCCGGAAAGTCGCTGTTCTACTGGATACCGAAGAGCCCATGATGGAGCAGTTGCAAGCCCATGACCAACTAGATTTGCTCTATGATATGGAGCAACCACTAGCAGCTGTTTTGGCCAAGATGGAAATCGCGGGGATCAAGGTAGAGCGCCAGACCCTAGAAGACATGCAGGTGGAAAACGAAGTGGTCTTGGAGCGCTTGACCCAAGAAATCTACGAGCTTGCAGGAGAAGAGTTCAACATCAATTCTCCAAAACAATTGGGCGTCATCCTCTTTGAAAAATTGGAACTCCCTCTTGAATATACTAAGAAGACCAAAACCGGCTATTCAACAGCCGTTGATGTCTTGGAACGCCTAGCTCCTATCGCACCGATCGTGTCTAAGATTCTTGAATACCGCCAAATTGCTAAGATCCAGTCGACCTATGTCATCGGTCTTCAAGATTGGATTTTGGAAGATGGGAAGATCCATACCCGCTATGTACAGGATTTGACGCAGACAGGCCGCTTGTCCAGCGTGGATCCCAACCTGCAAAACATTCCTGTCCGTTTGGAACAAGGTCGTCTCATCCGCAAGGCCTTTGTCCCAGAAGAGGAAAACAGTGTCTTGCTGAGTTCGGACTATTCACAGATCGAATTGCGCGTCTTGGCCCATATTTCGGGAGATGAGCATTTGATTGACGCCTTTAAACATGGGGCAGATATCCATACATCGACTGCTATGCGAGTTTTCAATATTGAAAAACCAGAAGATGTGACGCCGAACGACCGTCGCAATGCAAAAGCAGTAAACTTCGGTGTGGTTTATGGAATTTCCGACTTTGGACTGTCTAACAACCTAGGGATCAGTCGAAAAGAAGCCAAGGCCTACATTGAGACCTACTTCGAACGCTACCCTGGCATCAAGGACTATATGGAGAGTGTGGTACGGGAAGCGCGTGACAAAGGCTATGTAGAAACCCTCTTCAAGCGTCGTCGGGAGATTCCAGATATCAATTCTCGCAACTTCAATGTTCGAGGCTTTGCGGAGCGGACAGCTATCAACTCACCAATCCAAGGATCTGCAGCAGATATCTTGAAAATTGCCATGATCCACTTGGACCAAGCGCTAGAAGCAGGAGCATACAAGACCAAGATGCTTCTTCAGGTGCACGATGAAATCGTTCTGCAAGTACCAAGTGATGAACTGGTAGCGATCAAAGAACTCGTCAAAGAGACCATGGAATCCGCTATCGAACTTGCAGTACCACTGGAAGCTGATGAGAACGAAGGCAAAACATGGTATGAAGCCAAATAAGATTAAGTTTGTTCAAAACAGAAAGCGGTAGGAAACTTTTCAGTTTCCTACCTCTTTTAATGACAAACACTTGCAATGCCTTCCGTATTGTTATACTATTTAAAGAAAGGAAACGCATACAAAAGGAGATTCTTATGGCTTATTCATTTCGCAATCCTAGTGATGGCATTATCAAACATTACCTAGAAACCAGCAAGATCATCGCTGTAGTTGGATTATCTGATCGTGAAGACACAACCAGTCATCGTGTCAGCAAGGAGATGCAAGAGCGGGGCTATCGGATTATTCCTGTCAACCCTCGCGTAGCCGGTGGCCAGATCCTTGGAGAAACGGTGTACGCTAGCTTGCAGGAGATCCCTTTCCCAGTAGATATCGTCGATGTATACCGTCGCAGTGAGTTTTTACCAGATGTGGCACGTGATTTTATTGAGACGGATGCGAAAATTTTCTGGGCACAATTGGAGCTGGAAAATCAAGAAGCAGAAGAAATCCTTCGTGGAGCTGGACGAGAAGATATTGTCATGAACCGCTGTATCAAACGGGAACACACCCGACTGATCTGAGGAGACTCCCTATACGGTTTATAAATGACAAGAAATTAACAGTAGGGCTATAGAAGAAAACCCCAGCAGGAAACTGGGGTTTTCTTCTTACTCTTATTCAGTTTCATGGCTTGGATGGTCTGTGAAATGGCGCGGCCCTTGTTTAATCTGCTTGATTTGATCATAAAATGCAATTTGGCAGTTGATAAAGTAAGGCATGGTATAGAAGCCGATGACATCGCGCGTGAAGTAATTCAAGAAGTACCAACCAATCAAGGTTAGATCGAGCACCAAGCGATTGCTGCGGAACCCTTTCATGGTTTCACGACTTTGGCGAAGCACTCCAAAGGCTCCCTTGTAGTCGCCGTCTCGTAATTGCTCATAGAGGATCAATTCGACCAAGCTGAGACTGTAGTATTGTGGCAGGGAAAAGAGGAGGCCAATCAGGCCAAGTATGACACCAGCAGTCATCAGAGGCATTTGTTGCATGAGAGATTGGAATTCAGGACTGGAAGCACTCAGAGTGCTAGGGTTGCTCACCTTGTCGTAAATCGCCAAAAATCGAATGCTGGCGTAGGTGCTGATGAGGCTCCCTACATAGAGGATGAGTCCCCATAAAAAGAGGACGGCTTGCTTCAAGATCAAGGTGGCAAATACAGAGGTAAAGCGATCTTGTTTAAAGATATCTAAGACACGTGTTCGGTGTTCGATCTTGGGATTAATCGTATCTAAATAGCTAAAAGTCGCACCGACCACTAAAATGGAGATGACAAAGGAGACGACAGAAGGAAAGAGCTGCCGCTGGATCATGTAGATACCTGCTTGCTGCAAGGTCATATCCGGTAGTAGATCGACCAGATCTTGCCCACTTAAGAGAAAGTTAGCAAGAATGGTCAACAGGACCGGAAGAGCAAAAAGGATAGCTAAGCCCGGTTGCTGGACTTGCATGGTACGTGCCCGGAGGCGAATCAGTTTAAGGTTCATAGATGACACTCTCTTCATAGTAGTACTTTTTATTATAACATAAGTCCGTGACAGAGCCGGTAAAATTTGGTACAATCGTACAGGTGCTCACAGGAAAACTGTGACAGGAATAAGAAGGCTGGGACTGTTTTTCCCAGTACGGAGGTAACCATGACAGATTCACCGATTCAATATCGATTAATCAAAAAAGAAAAGCATACAGGTGCTCGTCTGGGAGAAATTATTACCCCTCACGGGACCTTCCCGACCCCAATGTTTATGCCTGTAGGGACTCAGGCAACCGTTAAGACCCAATCGCCAGAAGAACTCAAGGAAATGGGTTCCGGAATTATCTTGGCCAACACCTACCATCTCTGGCTTCGTCCGGGGGACGACTTGGTCGCAAAAGCAGGAGGACTGCACCAGTTCATGAACTGGGACCAGCCCATTTTGACAGATAGTGGAGGCTTCCAGGTCTATTCATTGGCGGATACCCGCAACATCACCGAAGAAGGGGTAACCTTTAAAAACCACCTCAACGGCTCGAAGATGTTCCTCTCTCCGGAAAAGGCCATCTCCATCCAAAACAATCTAGGAAGCGACATCATGATGTCCTTTGATGAATGCCCTCAGTTCTATCAGCCCTATGATTATGTGAAAAAATCAATCGAACGGACCAGTCGTTGGGCAGAACGTGGGCTTAAGGCTCACCGTCGCCCTCATGATCAAGGTCTTTTCGGGATTGTCCAAGGGGCTGGATTTGAAGACTTGCGCCGTCAGTCTGCTCAAGATTTGGTCAGCATGGACTTCCCAGGCTATTCTATCGGTGGCTTAGCTGTTGGGGAAAGCCATGAAGAGATGAATGCCGTGCTGGATTTCACAACTCCACTCTTACCAGAGAACAAGCCTCGCTATCTCATGGGAGTAGGAGCTCCAGACAGTCTGATCGATGGCGTTATTCGTGGAGTGGACATGTTTGACTGTGTCTTGCCGACGCGGATTGCGCGAAATGGTACCTGTATGACCAGCCAAGGACGCCTAGTGGTGAAAAATGCGCAATTTGCAGAAGACTTTACACCGCTGGATCCTGAATGTGATTGCTACACTTGTAAGAATTACACCCGAGCTTATCTTCGCCACCTCCTCAAGGCAGATGAGACCTTCGGCATTCGCTTGACCAGCTACCACAACCTGTACTTCTTGATCAACCTCATGAAGCAGGTCCGTCAAGCCATCATGGATGACAATCTCTTAGAATTCCGTGAGCATTTCGTCGAAAAATATGGCTATAACAAATCAGGACGGAATTTCTAGGATGGATCGCGAAAGACTATTAGACTCCTTGGTAAAAAAGATCCAGGCAAAAGAATTACAGACCCTTGGGATCTATGGTCATGGTGGTTCAGGAAAAACACCCTTTACAAAAGCGCTCTGTGAGCGATTGGACCCCACAAAAGTTAACCTTTTAGAGACAGATCCCTATGTTATTGGAAGTCCAAGAGGATTGGTTATGCCAAAAGACTTACCGGACCAAAAGGTAACCGCGTGTCTGTCGAGTGCCCATGAATTGGCAAGTTTAGAACGAGATATTCGAGCCCTTCAAGCAGGGATGGATATACGGACGATTGATCAGCCATGGTCTCCAAGCCATATATTATCTGGGAACAAGCCTATTCTCATCGTAGAAGGGATGTCAGTAGCTTTTTTACCCAAATCTTTGTTTGATCAAACCATTTGTTTTTACACAGATGATCATACGGAGCTAGAAAGACGATTAAGCAGAGACGTCGCCCAACGGAATCGAGAAATAGACTTCATCTATCGAACTCACCAAATCAGACGAGAACAATACCATCAGTATTATCAACCGATGGAAGATGAGGCAGATATCCTGGTCAATACATCACAAGATCAATTTTGTATTGAAAAAGAATAGAAAGTTCTACGAAAAAGTAGAACTTTTTTCTATATAATAGCAACTTTTTTAGCACTCTATTTCTTTCGAAAACACTTTCATCAAAAAAACGAAAAAAATCTTCTCAAATCCCTTGCATTGGGCCTTTGTTTGTGTTAAACTACTATGGTGCTGTGAAAAACAGCTATTAGCTTTGATGCAAGAGGTTGCGACACGCTCGGTTGCATTGCCACGCAACGCGCGTCGGTTTTCTTGTGGAGCTAGCCTATTATCTTAAATAGACGAAAAGGAGAAAAAG
>OGJS01000980.1_pt1 | contig 14180 bp, 9 predicted proteins | sample 1572241 | NCBI WGS metagenome assembly OGJS01 (sample SAMEA2582145, study PRJEB24529) | metagenome | biome: Human gut stool | place: China | collected 2011 | reverse complement strand
AATTTCCTTGTTAAATTTTTTCTACTTAATAAATACGCTCTCATAAAATATACCTTTAAGGAGATTAAATCAAATTATTATTAATAATACATACTCTATAATCAAATTAAAAATTCAAGAATCTAACTTTGCATAAGCTTTTTTAATAATTTGAGCCATTAGTAATCTACGTTGTTTTAAAAACTCTGAATATGATAACGTTTCAAAATTTAAGGGCAGTGCATTTTGTTCACAAGGAAGATTAAAAGCTTCCTGGCCTAGTTTTTGTCTATATTTTTGTACATACTCTAATGGAGAAGTATCTGAAATTTCAATATTTGTAACATAGTCCAAATATGTAAAATTAGCTATTTGATTTCTATCACGATCATCATCATAACCAATAGATTGAAGATAATGTTTAGGGAAAATATGATGCTTATCAATGGCACTTTTATCACCATTTGTTCCCATAATAAAATATTGTGATAAGGGCTCTGTACTAAACAACATAGGTGTACCTAAAACATTAAGTGCTGCTACATATCCATACCAAGCAGGAGATGTTGCTGATGAGCTATTTAGTTCTGATGGTAATGAAACAGTAAAATAATCATCCGTAAACCTATTAGATATAATAGTATCTAAATAGCTAATAAAATCATCTGCCTTACTGATTTTCCGTAAGTCTGCAAATTGCTTTTCTACCTCACTCTCTGTTGAGCCTGTATAAAAACCAGTAATTGTAGACATAAAAATCCACTTACGTATAATCTTATTTAATTTTACGGATGGTACTTTATAATCATATTTTCCAATTAAATACAATACATAGCTAAACACTACAGCATTTGAAGATGCAATCAAACTACTTTTCAAATATCCTGCAGTGGAAAATAAGTTCATGAATGCATGCCAATTATTAAGATTACATACAAAATCAAGTGAATCCTTAAATACTTTTAAATTTTCATCACGTACAGATTGAGTTATCTCGCCAGTTTTAAGATTCTTTCCTCTAAGTAACATATAAGCATAACGCAATCGTGCTCGCTTAAACCCAACACCTACAGCCACTCTAATTAGATGTGCCGGACTAACTTGAATAATTTGGTTAAAGGATGTTTTCTCAGCTGGAATTCTAGATTCAGCACAGAACTTGTTAATAAGTTCATGGACCTCATTATCATAAACTGCTAAAAGAGTTTCTATAAAGTTTTTTTCCGTAAGATTTTGTCCACCTGAGTTAACTCTAACAAATATATCTGCAACATCCTCTTCTGTTGCTCTAGAATTAATTTTTAATGTTGGTAAAGAATACGTTTCCAAATTCAAGAGAGCATTAATATTACTTTCAATCAAGTCCTCTTCATCTTCAGTTAATATATCAACACCATTTTTTATTCGATTTTCATTACAGTTTTTAATAAATGATTTACGAAATTTCGCAATATTAAAGTCTTTATGGTCCTTAAACACACTACTTATTGAACTAATCCACTCTTGGTTTCGTTCATAAGCTTGTGTCCACACTGCAAACTCTCGAGTTAATGGGTTATAAGAAATACGTATATTCCGTTCTTTATAATTTTTATCCTTAATGCTTACACCATATAATGCACCTAATAAAGCAGTTAATCGCTGTTGACCATCAATCACTAGATCATCTGGTTGCTTATATAACTTATCATTTTTACCAATATGACCAGTATTCTCATAGTCTTCTGGAGAGGCCCATAACATAATATACCCAATAGGATATCCTTTCATCATAGAGTCTAATAATTCTCTAACTTTATTATCTTTCCATACAAATGGCCTTTGTAAGTCTGGCAATCCAATTCGACCATTTCTAACATCAGATAATAAGTCTGATACCCTGCTTGGAATATTATCAAACAATTCAGTTCCCATTTTATTTACTCCCAATCCCCTCACATTAATTAATTAATTGTATAAAAATTTACTTTGTCACAATATCTAGTAACGACTTATAGCTATCAACAACATCATAAACAACGTCCCCTTTACTGATAGCTTTAAAGTGTTCTCTTGCACAATGTATTTTAGATTCTTCAATCAAACGAAGTTGCATTGAATTCATAGATCCTTTTGTTTCAGCAATAAAATAAATATGTTTTACTGTACCTTCATAAAAAGCTATAGCCCAATCCGGATTATAACGACCAACCGGCGTAGAAATATAAAATCCGTCAGGTAATTTAACATAGACAGCTACATCAGAGTTTATATCCAATTCAGATGCAAAGTTTTTCTCATTTGTTGAGTCATAAATAATATGATCATATAAATGCTTATTAGCTTTCATTGCATTCGTGCCTAAACGTCCTTTAATTGTTGGATCTGTAAATACATTAGTATCGTATTTTTCATCTAATACATCATATGTAATATGCTCAATAATTGCTGTTGCTTTTTCATCATTTATAAGTGATGCAGCTTTAATAATGAACTCTTCTGGATTATCTTTGAATTGATTAAATACTGCAGATTCAATACCTTGAAGAATCTGTATAACTGCTTTACGAGTAAGTCCTGTCTCATCTACTAGTTTACCAACTAAATCATATTTAATATTTGAGCTTACAGCATTTTTACTTCCATAAGTCGAAGCAGATTCTTTTACAAAAGAACCTGATGCTTCTAACTCCTCTTTTGATTTAATCTGCTTCATTGTACCAGATTCAACTTTATAGAAAAGTTTTGAAACTCGAAGTTTGCTATCTAAAGCTAAAATTGCATTTCTAACAAGCTCATCAGTATCAAAATCAACGATATACACTGATTTGGAGTTTATCTTTTTCCATAATGCCTTGAATTCAGGCATAGAAACTTTATCTTCATCTAAGTGTAGCTCTACATTATTACTGCGTGCATTTTCAAATTGTATTGATTTAGGATCATAAATGGAGTCAATGATTCCTATAACTGCATCGCTGGAGTCAGCTACTTCATCAGCAATCTGTATTAGATCACTAGACTTATCCTCATAATACTTATCAGTAAGAGCACCAGTTTTATCAATGTAGCCATTTACAATAAGATCAAAATGAATCGCACGTCCCAATTTGTCATCTATAACCTGCTCATTATTATGAATATCTTTAATTACTTTTCCAATGAATAATTCAGGCGTGATTGATTTAGGTCTATCAGCAACCGCCTCAGCAATTTCAGCCTGTAAGCCTTTTGCAAAACTATCGTAACTTTCACTAGCTATTACAGTAAGAACATTTACATTATGTACATCATTACCAAGTACATTCGTATCCATACGTTCTCCATCTTGATTGACACAAAGACGAAGGCCTCGACCTACTTCTTGACGTTTACGCACATCACTACTGCTTTGTTTTAATGTGCAAATCTGAAAGACATTTGGATTATCCCAGCCTTCACGTAACGCTGAGTGAGAAAAGATGAATCTAACAGGTGATTTTATAGGATTTCTGTCTAAAAGTAGTTCTTTATTCTTCATAATAAGATCAAAAGCATCAACATCATCAGATGTTTTCTCTTTTTTATCTTTTAACTTAGAGTCAACCATTTTTCCTTTTTTATCAATGGAGAAGTAACCAGCATGTGTAGAAGATTCAGAAATAACATTAATATACTTTAAATACTCATCTTCACCAAATTTTGTTTGAAGATTATCAACAATATCCTTATATTCCTCTTCAAACATATCTGCATAAATACCATTAATAGGATCTCCAGTAGCATTATATTGCTTATACTTTGCTACCTCATCTATAAAAAATAGAGACAATACTTTTATGCCCTTATAAAATAAGTCACGTTCTCTTTCAATATGAGATAAAATCGTTTCTCTTATTTGAATACGTCGTAGTTGATCTTCATTTACTTTGCCAATTACATCACCAGCATAGACCTTTACCCCGTTAATAAACTCAACTGAATCATCACGACCATCAATTCTAGATACAACAAAACCATCTTTATATTCTTCCATTTGACCTGAGTTATCATAAAGGTTATAGCCTTCCGAAACAACTCTTGTTAGCTTCCGAATACCTTTAGCACCTTTATAGTCAAACTGAATAGTTGCTGTAGGTGCCGACTTAGAAAGATTAATACTTTCGAGATAAACATAACTTTCAGTTGCTGTACTTCCCGATTCAGTAATCCCTTTTACAGCTATTTTTTTTACAAGATGTTTATTGTAAGCTTCTAATGCATCTAATCTATAAACCATGTTATAAATACTATCACTCTTATGAGTTGCAGAATATCGAAGAGTCATTAATGGGTTAAATTGTTTTAAACTCTCTTTTGTCTGCTTCCCTTCTACAGATTGAGGCTCATCAATTATAAGAATTGGATTAGTCTTTGCAATAATATCTATAGGGCGACGAGATCTAAACTCATCTAATTTCATATAAATCCGTCTAGCATCTTTTCCTTTAGCATTAAATGCTTGAGAGTTGATTATCATTACATTAATTGAGCTATCAGATGCAAAACGATCTATTTCAGTTAATTGAGCAGAATTATATATAAAGAATCGAATCTTTTTACCATATTCTTCGGCAAAATGCTCTTGTGTAACTTGAAAAGTTTTATAAACGCCTTCCCGTATGGCAATACTGGGCACAACAATTATGAATTTACTCCAACCATAATGTTTATTAAGCTCATACATAGTTTTAATATATGTATAAGTCTTACCCACACCAGTCTCCATTTCAATAGTTAAATTATATCTACCTTCTAGTTTATCAGATGGTTGAATTTGATTATCTCGTTGTATTTTCTTTATTCGATTAAGAATTAAATCATCATTTAATTCTTTTACTATTTTTTGATTACTAAAGCCAGTAAAGTCTGTTTCCTCTGTCAGTGATTGCTGAATGTAACCGGAACCTCTATCCATCATATACGTTGGTGTTAAATAAGGCTGTCCTGAAAACACATCTACTACTGCTTTTGCAGCATCGGCTTGAAATTTTTGATGCTTAAATTGTAGTTTCATGTCTATACCACCTTAAATAACTTTTACTTTTGTATCTGGAGCCAATGCTTTAAAAATCTCAACAACATTAATTTTAGATGAACTATTAGAAAAACTGCTGTCTCTAAAGATCACACGTAGAGGATTATTTTTAGCCATATATTTAATAACTAAATCTGAAATATTTTCATCAAAACAAGCTATGAGATCACCATTGTTATAATTGTGGACAGTATAACCATCAATATTTTCAGAAATATATGGTAAAGACAGTGGCAGTCCCCAATCTAAAAGGCATCCAAATAGTAAATCAAGGTTAGATCTATCAACTTTGATATTTGATTCACACCTTGATAATAAGTCTTGAGAGTAATCATTAGGACTATAGTATACATCACTCATATTAGTATCATCTAATTTAAAAACTCTAAATCCAACATCCATATTAGAAGCTAATAAAGGATTCTCATTTTTAACTTTAATTCCTGCTCTTCTTATTCGCTCTTTTCCTACATCACTAATAGTTAGCAACCCCTTTTTACTTGCCTCATCGTTATTAAGTAAAGGCTCAGGTAATTGTACTAAAACAAACTTTCTATGAGAATTATTTTCAAGATTTAATTCAAATATCGAATGTGCCGTAGTCGAAGATCCAGCAAAGAAGTCTAAAATTATATCATTTTCATTAGAGCCCAACATAACCAACATTTTTATTAATTTAGTTGGCTTTGGTGTATCAAAAGGAACTTTAGTAAAGTCAGAAAATAACTTGATTAAATCTTTCTTGGCCATATCAGTATGTCCATAATCTTCATACAACAATAAACTTGAAGCTTTTCTACCACCTACATCAGATAGAAATTGTTTCACAGAGGGAAAACTATTTCCATCTTTGCCCCACCAAATCTTATTTTCTTCAATAAGTCTTTTCATCGTATCAGGAGCATAAACCCAATGTTTTCCTTTAGGTACATTAAAAGTTTTCCCTGTTGGACCAGTAATGTTATAGTAACCATTTTTACGTTCTCCAGTACCAACGCAATCTCCTGGTTTCCAATCCCCCCTAGGGTCATTATCAGGATTTTTGTATCTAGCATTCATCTTTGAAGTTCGTGGTAATTCACCCAGTTTGAACTTATTAATATCTTTACAGTAACAAAGTATAAACTCATAATCATTTGAAAAAAAACGAGCTTGATTTTTAGGAGAATAAACTTTTTGCCACCCTAACTGAGAAACAAAATTAGCTTCACCGAATACCTCATCACACATTTTTCTCATATTATGTACTTCATTTTCATCAATACTAATAAAAATAACACCATTATCACTTAATAAATTTCTTGATAAAAGCAATCTAGAATAAATCAATGAACACCAATCAGAATGATATCTAGGGCGACTACTTTCATTTGTTCTATTGTAATTAATATCACCATTCTCATTAAGATAACTCGTTCCTTCATTATAGTCATCAGAATCCATAACAAAAGAATCTGGATATACAAAATCATGACCTGTATTATATGGTGGATCAATATAAATCATTTTAATTCTTTCAAGATAGCTCTCCTGAAGTAGTTTTAAAACTTCAAGATTATCTCCTTCAATATATAGATTTTCTGTATTGTTCCAATCAACACTTTCTTCTACTATTGGACGAAGAGTTTTTCTAATAGGTCTATTAGCCTCTACAATCGAAGCTTTTTTACCCACCCATGTAAACTCGTAACTCTCATCACCATCTAATTTTTCATTGGAAAGTATTTGCTTTAAAACTTTAAAATTTACAGTTTTTTTAATACTTCCATCTATATTTTTTGTTTCAGTTATACAATGAGGAAATAATGATTCAATTTTCTCTATATTTTTTTCAATCATATCTACTGATTCCATTCGCATTTTTTCCATTATATTATCCCCAATGCTTCTCTTAATTTTTTCAACTCGGTATTCATTTCCATTTGTTTATTTAGCTGTTTTTCTTTTCGTATTTTACCTTGTAATATATTAATTTGCTTTTGCAAAATTTCTATTTCTTTATCACGTTCTACAGACTGTTTCAAACTTTCAATAGAGTTATCAGATTGTAACTTGTCACCAGCAATTTGGCGTACTAAATTTTCATATGCATCATCAAGGTTAAGACCTTCAAGCTTGACTACGAATTCACTTTCCTTCATCCAATCAGTGTGGTAGTATCTATCTACTTTGGATCTTTTCTTTTCTATATTCGTAGTTTCTTTATATCCAATCCAAGCCTGATACTTGCCAGTGTATTCTAAGATATAAAGAATATGATATGGAATTACACTATCAATGGATTTTAATAAGTCTATATTAACTTGTGAGCTATTAAGATTGATTTCAAATACTTCAATCTCTGTTACATATTTACCGTCAGTAAGGTTTGTAGTTGTAACCGCAATTTTATTTCTCCAATAAATATTCTTTACTTGATCTACGAATAATCTTTTTAGAGAAGGCGTTATATTTATATTCTCATAAAACTTTGTTTTCGGAATTCGCCGATTAAATTCTGTAACTTTTGGTAAACTTAGCATCATATATCTCCTTCTTATTTAACTACCAAGAAAGAAATGAGCTCAAAGTCATCTAAGCCAGTTACTACTGAAATAAGTGCAGAGGTTCCACCACTTGTAAATAAACTATCAATATCACTTTTATCTTTTGTATCGATAATAGAATGAATTGTCTCATGAAGTAAACTTGATATTTCATACATATCTTTTCCATCATTAGTTTCTTCATTGAAAATATGACATAAATCTACAATTGGTTCTTTTTTACCTCTACACAATAATCTAATATCATCTAGCAATTGTTTTGGATTTAGATAATCACAAATAATATCTCCATCCATACTAATATAAACCATATAAAATGGATGAATTCTATTTTGATTATCTATATTCACAGAGTCATTAACATTCTTTAGTACAAATATTACACCTTCAGGAAGTTCTTCAGATGATGAAACAACAGCATGTAACCCTTTTGGTTTTGTATCCATATCCCCATGGTTTTTAATATGCTCTAAAAGATCCAGTCTAAACTCATTTAATCCTAGGTCCATAATAGAAATACCAGTAGACATATCTTCTATATCTACTACCTCTTCTTGTAAACGCTTTAGCTGTTGCTTTCTATATTCTAAATCACCCTTCTCCTCAGCGTTAATTAGATCATCATCACCAGTTGAAGACATAATAGAAATCTTCATTCTTGTTTCTACACGACCTTTAAGGTCAATATACTCATCCAAATCCATATCAGGCCAAAAGTTAATAAGTTGAATACTTTCATTTCTACTACCAATACGGTCTACACGACCAAATCGTTGGATAATACGTACTGGATTCCAATGAATATCATAGTTTATAACACAGTCACAGTCTTGTAAGTTTTGACCTTCAGATATACAATCTGTAGCAATTAATACATCAATTTCATCATCACTACCTGGCAACAAAAGTGCTTTATCTTTAGAAATAGGAGAAAAACATGTCAATACATTATTAAGAGTAGCTTTAAAACTCTTAATAGTAGTTTTACCATCAATAGAACCAGTTATAACTGCAGTATTAAGTCCATATTTTTCTTTTATATAAGCACTAACATGTTTATATAAATACTCAGCAGTATCTGAAAAAGCAGAAAAAATTAAAACCTTCTTATTATTAATATTAATTGGATTTTCTATTTTCTCAGATATAACCTTAAGTAATGATTGTAACTTACCATCATATTTAGGTGTTATTACATTCAGCATACTCATCAAACCATTTAATACCTCAATATCTGAAGTAAGTTCAGCTCGCCATGTTTTATAATCTATATCTGCTAAATCAATTTGAACCTTATTACCGACAGTAAAATATTCCGTATTACTATCATCTATATCCCATTCAGTATCAGAAGATTCATATATATCAATACTACTTGTACCATATTGCTCAAAACGATTTATCTTATCTACAGTATCATTAATAAGGCTATAAATACGTTGTAATGTAAGTTGAAAAGAATTAATAGAGCTTTCTAAACGTTTCAACAAATTAACACTCATTAATTTACGAATCCCTTGTTCACGACCGGTTTGGGTTAACTCATTCCCCTTATTGTGTGTTAGATCAATATATTTTTGCATTTTACTAGGGAAAATATAGTTTGACGGTGTATAGATGCAAAGGGAAAGCTTACTTAACTCTTCATAAATCTGATTATAATTAGTAGCTGTTTCTAAATTAGTAAGTACAGGCCTTAAAGAAATAGGTTTCTTCCTTATAGGAAACTTACCAATATCGGCAGTATCGTAATATTTTTCAATATGCTTTCTAGACCGTGCAATCGTAACACTATCTAGCAATTCAAAGAAATCAAAATCTAATGTTTTTAATAAAGCATCTGTTGTTCGATCAGCAATATTTAACTCACTCCAAGCATTAAACGCTCGTTGTGCTTGTCTAAATATTTCATCAATCGATTTAGTGGTACCTAATTTATTATCAATAAGGCTGGTATCGCCTTCATAAGCTATGGCTAACTGATTTTTTAAATCGATAAATCTATTATTTACAGGTGTTGCTGAAAGCATCAAAACTTTTGTTTTCACACCAGCTCTAATAATCTTATCCATCAATTTTACATAGCGATTCTCCACAGTATTAGCATGCGTACCAACACCGTTACGGAAATTATGCGATTCATCTATAACAACTAAATCATAGTTTCCCCAATTTAAGCGATTTAAATCAAGACCATTCGAAAAACCACTCGGTCTAGATAAATCTGTATGGAACAAGACATCATAATTAAGGCGATCTCCAGCAATTGGATTATTTACATAATTATCTTTATATGTATTCCAATTCTCTGCTAATTTTTTAGGACAAAGAACGAGGACACTTTTATTTCGATTCTCATAATATTTCACAATAGCTAATGCAGTAAAGGTTTTGCCTAAACCAACACTATCAGCAAGAATACAACCATTATATCGTTCTAATTTATTTATAATAGCAAGTACTGCATCTCGTTGGAAGTCATATAGCATATTCCAAATTTTACTTTGTTTAAACCCTGTAGCTTCATTTGGTAATTCATCAGTGGAGATATCATTTAGAAACTCACTAAATACATGATATAAAATCAAGAAATATATAGATTCTGGTGAATTTTCATTATAAACAGATGTCATATTATCTATAACTATATCCGTAACATCTTGTAGCTTATTTTTATCATTCCATAGGTTCTCAAATAAATTGATGTACGAATCAGCAAACGGGGATTCAAAACGATTAACCATATTATAGGTATTATTACCACGTTCACAACCAATATCTACAGTTGTAAAACCATTAATAGGCATATAAGTGGTAGCAGAATTGGAATTTGTTACATTTACAAAGCCAGTCATATTCTCCCCAGTAATATTAGACTTAAAGGTTGCTTTTCGTTTAATCCAATCTGCACATTCTTTTGCTATTGCTTTCTGATTCATTTCGTTACGTAGCTTTAATTCAAACTCTGTACCATATAAGCTATTTTCACGATTTAATCTAGGAATATAAAACTCTCGCTTTTGTTTTTCTGTTTTCTCTTTAATAAATGTCGGTGCTGTAAAAATAAATCTACACTCATCTATTTGTTCTAACTGCTCTTTCAATTCTTTATAAGCATATATTGAAAAACAAGCAGCAGCAATCGATATCTTACTTCCCCTATTTATTGTAGATATCATATCATCACGAACAATATCATTTATATTATCAAAAATTTTTACATCCATCAGTATAACCCCTTACTTCGGAATTAATTATCCATATTACATACTGTACTGACACTTATAATCTTATTATATAAAAAACTAAACCTTCTGAAAATCTATTTACTCAACAAAGCTGTAGAGAATTAATTCATAAGAAAATTTATAAAAATAGCACTAACTATTTCTATAGTTAGTGCTATAGATGTGAAACCATCTTATAATTTAACAAAATCAAATGTATAATCATTTTGATTCTTAAATTGCGATATAAAATTGAACAGTATCCAAATCTACAATTCTATTAACTTCTTCAAGAAAGACATCCAAAGGGGTTCTATAATTTAGAAGCTTGCGTGGCAGATTATTACACCATTGAAGTGTTCGTTAAATTGTTTCCTCTGAAACGGCTTTTATTGGCATTCCTTTCGGTATACATCTACGAAGTAAACCATTATGCCTTTCGTTTGATCCACGTTCCCAAGCAGAATAAGGTCGAAGAAAATAAATAGACAAGGTTTCATTTTCTAAATTAGATATCTCTGAAATCTCTAAACCGTTATCTGCCGTTATTGTTTTACATAAGCAAGCTAGATTAACATCTTTAAACGTATTTAACCATGCATGCAGTGTTTCTTTTACATCAGTAGCACGTGCTGATGGACATCGTAAAACCACATACAATCTGCTTTTACGCTCAAATAAAGAGATTAAAACATGGTCTGTCAAATCTTTTGTTCCACGGACGGTATCTAATTCCCAATGTCCGAATTCCTCGCGCGTTTCAATATTAGGATCGCGAAGTTCTATGGATTTACCAAGTTCTCACTTATGTTTTCTAGAAATATATTTTCGTTGGGAACGCCGTACTACCAATGGTAAATCAATTGCTTTTATACCTAATACACCTTTGTGAAGATAGTTATATAAAGTTTTAGTACAAACCATTTCATTACGCATAAATAACCATTTATGTTTAGCATATCCAACAGCAGCGTCAAATGACCAATGATCAGCTAGAGTCTTGCTTTCAATCCAATTTATAAAAGATTCTATAGCACCAATTCTCATGGTATTGAAGGAGCCCACACGTTGTCTTTCATATGTTGCTTGTCCAGAATCCGCTAAATATACAAGTTGAGATTTACCTTGTCGAATTTGAATTACAGTACCGCGTTTTAATTCTGTATAAATAGTTGTTCTAGAACGGCCCAGTGCACGTGAAATTACAGCAATACTATCTCCTAGAACGATTCTCTTTTCTAAATAAAATCGTTCTTCGAAGTTTAAGTGTTTGTTTGTGCGTAATGTCGTATTATGATTATTGTAGTCCATAGTTATTACCTCGGTTATATTTTGATTAGACACCTAAAGCATAACACAAGGTTCACTATGGATTTTTTATGTGTTCAATTTCATTCTACAATTAAGCATTTATTTTAATTATTAGATATTACAATAAGTAAAAACATAAAAAATAAAGAAATTAAAGCATTTCGTATACAAGCATATGAAGCAAATAAATAGTTATTTCGAATAAGATTTTTGTATTGATTTAACAATATACATTGATCATAGTCTGCTCGTAGTGAGCCCCCACCTTCTGCTAAACTATTGAGCTTAATAACATAAGTTTCATTTTCATCTATGAGCATATGTATAACAAGCAAGCCTGATACGATCATGTAGAAAACACTTATAATGAGTAAAATAATTATACATAATCGTTCAGCCTCCGAATTCACATATGATAATAACTTTGTTGAACCAACAATTAATGAAACTGAAATTGTAATTCCCATTACGTTAGACTTGGCTTTATCTTCAAGTTTATCTTTTATTTTAAATGTCTGTTCATATAAATCTTCAAGAACTTCATTCCTGATATTATCAGGGCAATCTACCCTTTGTAAAACGCCAGAAGGTATAACACTTTCCTCTATCTCATCGTTAGGGCGCATTCTTGATTGGATTATTGCATTTGCTTTACAGTTCGCATGAAACGGAAAAATAATATCAAATATTCTATTCATATATACCTCAATTAATCAAAGTATTAACAATAGCCTTATCGATTGGCAAATCAGCACACGTTGTTAACCACCCCCATTCTCCCGTAGGGTTTACTTCAATAAAATAAAATTTATCTCCAACTAGGGCTAAATCAATACCACCAAATGTAAGATTTAAGCGTTTCATTAACAATATGAGCTGATTTTTAACTAATTTTGGTAATTCTATTGGCGTATATGAAAGATAATCTTTATTGCTTTTTCTCCAATCACCATCTATCATTTTCCCTTGATTCATAATAGCAACAGGAAACATATTCCCCTTTACATATGTAACTCGCAAATCTAATTTTGGAGACAGATACTCTTGTAAAATTATTGGTGCTAACTTGATTTCGGAAGTTAACAACTCTTGACCTTTAATCATTGTTGAATATGTAAACATTTCATTACCATCTTTATAAAAAAGTGCAGTATCTAAAGATTTAATAATGTATATTTTATTCGATTTTATATTACTAGGTAACGAATTCCCTACAAAAGTTTCTGGAACTTCTAAACCACATGCTTTTGCGATCTTTAACTGATAGAGTTTATTTTCAGCTTTATATGTAGATACAGGATGATTCATCCACCTGGCATCATCTAAAACAATCAAATTTCTTAAAAAAGAGCTCCATTGACTGCGCTTTAACTTATCAGTAACCGAACGTGCTTTGCCAGTAGTTCGTAAGAATACTGGAGCTCTAAAATAAATAGACTTTATAAACTTAGGATCTAATGTATATAGTGTATCATCTAGTTTAATCTTATAAGCATCAGATTGAAGATTATATATAATTTCATAGTCTTCAAAAATATCACGATTAAGTCTAAGATAACTTACTTTTCTTTTTTCAAATTCCGCACAAATTAAGTCCGTAGAATAATCTAAAGTACTAGAAATTACTAAATGATTAACTTCATTCACCTTTTTGATCCTCACCTGTTTCAATATCTTCTTTTTTAGTTTGAGGTTTACATGGATTATTACTTAACATCATAATCTCTCCAGTAGAATTATTCCACCAATAGCCACTTTTATGAATAAAAGTACAATTATCAGGTTCCGAGTTTTGACGGGGTTCAGGATAATAATTTGCCTTTTCTATTAAAATATGTTGTTTCATTTTTTCTCCATTGAATGCTTTTACATTTATTTATCTATCACGCGATTATTAAGATTTACCTCTTGTAATCAACATTATATTACGAATGATTAACTAATAAAATTATATATTTTATATGCATCTTTATTATTTCCTAGTAAGCAAAGCCACTGCCTCAACATGCGCTGTCATTGGGAACATGTCTACAGGTTGTACTTCTTTTAGTTCATAGCCGTAGTGTGTGAGGATTTCAATGT
>OGJS01000976.1_pt1 | contig 14211 bp, 23 predicted proteins | sample 1572241 | NCBI WGS metagenome assembly OGJS01 (sample SAMEA2582145, study PRJEB24529) | metagenome | biome: Human gut stool | place: China | collected 2011 | reverse complement strand
ATTTGTTATCCATCAGATTAGCACTAAAATTGTCGATAATATCTGGCAGTCGACTAATTAACAGTGCCAGGATCATCATTCGCTCCCTGTCATATTTATTAAAATACTTAGTGGTCATGCTGATATTCCCCCAATACATCTGCCACCGTATCGGCGTAGATCTTAGCGGCATTCTTCGTTACAACGTCAATAAAGCATAACTGGAAGCACACAAATGCAGCTAGTATACTGGCCACAACAACAAATACAGCTAGACCTATCATTACGGATTGCATAATCAGTCCAACAGCTATACCAGGAAGCAGCGTAAACATAATTAATGCCCACATAATCACTTGCCTCCATTTAATTCATTGGACTGCCATATGGCTTTATTGATATCTTCAACAATTTTATTCGGATCCTTTAGACCAGCCCTAAATCTGTACTTCAATAAGTTGCCTTTGCACCAGCCGCGATACTCCTCTGGTGTCAGTAATAGCTTCACAACGTCCTTGGCTTCCAGGCCATCCCATATCTCATAATGCTTTGGCCGGTTTACATTATCGTATTCTGCTTTGTTCATAATTACCTCCCTGTACTTCCGTATCCACCAGCGCCTCGTTCTGTATCAGACAATTCATCCACTTCTACAAAAGCATCAATCGTGCCATTAGCTAAATAGCATTGACCAATACGGTCGCCAGCTTTGATTATGGTCTTGCTAACGCCAATATTGTCGAGAATCAATCCAATCTCGCCCCGGTAATCGGAATCTATAATACCGATACCATTAGCTAGCCTAATACTCGTTTTTGCCCCTATGCTTGACCTTAAGGCAATCATTAATGCGTTCCCACCAGGCACCTCCACAGCAAGCCCTAGAGGGACGATTTGGCAAAGCACTCCGTCGATTAATTCGACGTCATCGGGGCAAATTAGGTCAAAGCAAAAAGCTCCTTCCGTTTTTCTCACGGGAGCCTGTGCCCCTTCCCTTAATTTCTTATATTTCAATATAGCCATGGGCCTAACTCCTTTATTTCAATCTCACATCGTGGGTTCTCTTTATCGAGACCTGCAATGCATGATCCGTCATAACTCACGATGTATTTATCATCGTCATAAATACCAGCCTTTTGTAATATATCGCTGGTTGCTTGTAAGAGTCCTATCAGGTCTGGCCACCACCTTCTGTCCGGGAGATAGTACCTAACAGTCAGCTGTAATGAACCAGTAAAATGCAGCGTGTCATAGTCTTTAAGTTGCTCTAATGCTTTTCCTTCATAAACAATAAAAGCTTTCGATGGTAAGAGCTTGCGAAATCTGCCGACACGCACAATTTGACCGCTGTTCTTCTTGGTGGCCGGTCGACCCAATATGACCAGGACTGTATTCTTATCAATCATCATCGTGTCCCCAATGTCATCACATAATAGATACACAAGACAATCAATAAGACCACAGCACTCGCAATGAGAAATCTGGTGAAACGTTCCTCCACCATAGCCCATAGAAAGCCCCGCCACCCTGTGATGCGGTGTCTAACACCCCACCGTTCCCAACAATGTCGACAAATGTAATCATGTTGCGACTGGTTAAGCGTTGTCAACTTACGCCCGCAACAATAACAATGCTTGTTCATAGATCCTCCTTATTCCAATCTATCAATTTGTGCCTCGCAACAGTCATCAAGGGAGCTGGTCTCCCATTCCTCCCGTGCCATGCGTTCAGCTTCTGCCTGGGTGCAATCTTCAAATTCATAATCTGTATAGCCACTAAAGTAGATCCGTACATTAACGGTCTCCAACTTTTGCGTCTCTTCTTTATATGACTGCTCAATGTCATCTAGTAATTCTTCACGTGTCATTGATTGGCTCCTTTTTGTTTAATCCTCATAAGCCGTTGCTTTTGATTCCAATTATGCCTAGCATGTTTACATTCAGGACTACATAGCCTCTGCCTTGGGTCATTCGGTTGAAACTCTTTTCCACAGGAGAGACATGTGCGCTTTGGATATACTTTCTTGGTCGTCCGCTGGCGATAACTTGTGGAATTCCATACCTTTTTATTAAAGCAATCAGTGCAGAACATAGATGGCCCTTCTAGTGGTGAAATAGGCTCCCCACAGGCCATGCATAATCTAGCCCCGCTCTCAATTAATTTCTCCCGTCGAGCCTTAGCCATTTCTACCCAGGTTAACTGTTTGAATTTCACTGGTGGTTTGCCATCCTTTTGAAGATCCATACACGCTTGACACACGGTCTCGCTTTCGCTGTTATCTGGATTGAATCTCTTGTTGCACCGGTGGCAATTTCTTAGCATCCTTATCATCTCCTATATGTTCCATACTCTTCTTTTCAGCCAGTTCATCGATTTTAGCGTTTAACTGTAACCGTGCATTTGTCTGTACCGCTTGCTGTCTAGCTGCTTTCATAACGGGAATACTATCAACAACTTTGGCCACCTTGTTTCTCTCTTTAGTGCGCCGAACCTTTTCCTCGTAGGCTTTCATAAAATGAGCTCTAGATACCATAACTTCCTCGTTGTAACAGATATCACGCCACAATGGCTTAGCCGTTTCTAGTACAATGCCTTCCAAATGTTCAAGCCCTCGCTCGTATCCCCAAGATCCTACGGCTTTCATGACTAGTCCCCAGGCATCTACAGCTTCTCGTTGTTCTCGATTATTAACGTAATTAGAAATGTACTCTGCTTCATCAGTAATCTCTGCAATTGTTGGCAGGAATTTGCACTTTTTAAGGCATCTCTTAACGGCAGCCATAAGAGTTACCGGATGTATATCAGATAACACTTCAACATACAGTTGATACCGCTCTTCTGGCAGGTCATCTTTAAAAGCTATCTGTAGAACTCCAATCGCTTTCGCTATATCCGCTTTCTTGTGCACGGCGTTCATCCTCCTCTCTGAAATAATCAATAACTCGATTAGCCACGGCAATAGCCTTCTTTTTGCTAGGTGCAGAAGTTTGCTTCTTAAGAGATTCACTCCCTAGGTTATTAGCCACCGCTTTAATATAGTTAAAAGATTGCTTACCATTTTTGACAGATATATCAATCGCCTGTTTTACAATTGCATCACCATAATCATTAGACAAAGCCATCAGTTCGTGCGCCTCAATTAAATTATTAAGGGGGCGAACCATTTTCTGAAAATATTGACATACTACATTAGATAAAATGTTCTCTGCCCCTAATATGTCTTTTTCTTTGTCTTTTTCTTTGTCTAGTCTAGGTAATGTAACGGGTGGCGTAACGGGTGGCGTAACGGGTGGCGTAACGGGTGGCGTAACGGGTGGCGTAACATAATGTGACGCCACTTCCGAAATTGACACCAAATGATACATACTCGCCGTCCATTGATTGCCACCGGCTTGATATTCAATTAGCCCTGCTTTGACTAAAGAATCACGAGCTCTGCAAATTTGCATTCTGTTCTCGAATCCTCCATAAGTCTCTAATAAAGCGTTCGGGCAATTAAACCATTCTTTCCATCCGCATGAGTTGTTGATCATCATCAGCGCATGCCACATACCGATGGCATTAGTAGGCAGTCGATTAAACATTAGCCAATTTCTAAAAGCGTTCAGCTCATCAATGTACGACTGCATCTCCTACTCCTTGAACATATCCTCGTTGTTAACGATTTCCCCTGTGTCAGGATCCACGAAATCAGGAACTTCATTGCCAGGTGTGACGTCAACAGTTTCACCTTCAAAATCAGCATCGAAATGGTCGCCTTCATCTTTAATCACACCGCCATCATTTTGAAGGGCCGTGGATAATTGTGGCCCATTCATCATCTCGATGGACAAGATGCCATATTTAGACAAGAGACGTTTCAGCACCGTCTTGATGGCCATGGTATGGAAATCGGTAAGGCCCCATTTATCAGTGCCCCCTTTGTAATTCTTGGAGTACCTCTTCGCATGGGCTTGCATTTCGTCCAGCGTCATATAGAGGTACTTTTCAAATCCATTGGTGAGTTTGAAATACGCCATATAACCAACTACCGTGTCAGATGTACGTTCGCCAAACTCGAACTCACCGGTAAAGCGGTTCACGTTTTTTATTTCGCCTTCATAGACAACATCGGCGTTAATGTTCTTATATTGACCAGTCCGCATGGCTAGTTGAATATAGCCTTTATATCCCATTTGGAATTGTGCCTGGTTGCCATACGGAACAATGTAGGCGAAGCCAAGGTTTTGATTGATTGGAAGATCTAAGGCCGCAGCCATAGCACCAGCAGAGATGACTGTCTTAGGTTCGGCTTTGGCCAGGAGTTTATTATTGTTTACGACTGCCAGGAGAGAGGATACAAACCCAGGCGCTTTTTTGCCTAGAAGCTCCTCAAAGCGATTTTTCACCTGTTCCGTACCTAGTAGACCTTTGAGAGTTGTTTCATCGCTTGCAGACTTTAAATTTGATTTTTTGAGTGCAATTCCATTTGTAGTTGCCATGATAGGCCTCCTTATTTAATACGTAGTTGAGGAGCCGCTGCTGGGATTTCCTCTAAAAATTGATTGAATAAATCTGGGTGAGTAACACCGAATTTTTGCGTGTTGAAAGCTTGACGAGGTCTAGTTTTTGTATATTTCACTGTGTGAGTGCCACATACACCAACCTGGCTATTACCCATCATGTTCATCAGCGCATTCTTGGCAGCATTAGCTGCCTGTTTTGCCTCTTTCTCCTTAGCCTTCTCATCCATGTATTGCCGGATATAAATCTCGGCGGAGCTAGGGAGCTCTATCAATGTGTCATCCTGTGGCTGATACATAGCTTTCAAGGCTTCTGTACAAGCTTGACTGCCATTAGTGGCTGGCATTACATCCTTGACTACGAACTCATTCCAGAAGTACTCGCCTTGAGCGATAATCGCCTCAATGACTTCTTCATTCCTTGGGATCTCTTTATAGATGAATGTATTGCCACCCAGGAGGCAGGCAATCCACCAGGACGATTTACCGGTTACGGCCATATAGTGCTGGCATTGAATGTAGTATTCATTTGGCACATTGTCGCCGTCCCATTCTTCCTTCTTATAGGCTGATGCTGTCTTGCATTCCAGCCCAGCATCGACACCAACGATTTCACGGTCAATGTTGGCTAGCATCCAAGGGTGCTCATCGGATTGAAGGGTGAAATTATTATTTCTTACCTTCCAGCCTGTTTCTTTTGCGAATTCATCGGCTACCAGGGCCTCCAACTTAGTGCCCCAATAGGTATATTGGTTGCCCTCTGTATCCGGTTGTGTGCGACCGGTTTTATCCAGCCACACTGCCACAGGATCTCGGTATGGATTCATCTCCATAATGGCCGACATATCAGAGCCTCCAATACCAGTCCGGCGGAAAGCGAGCCACTCCTCGTGGCTCTTTCCTACAGCATTAAAAACCTTTGAATAACTCATCACTAAGCTCCTTGTTTAGCCATCAATTCGTTAACCCATCGTTCAAGCCGAGCAATGCGTGCGTCCTTATCCTTGGCTTCCGCCACGTAATCGGAACCAGGGCCGAACTTGAACGCAATATTCGCCGTATACATTGGCTCTGCACCCAAGGAAGCGCCGAGGCCAACCATGATACGTTCATTAGGGCGGTAGAAAGCACCAAGTGCTACCGCGTTGGCATTGCGGTAGTGGCCGTAACTAACAGCATAGGACGCTTTGTCATTGCTGTTGAAGTCTAATGGATGGAGTCCAGCTAATGCCGCAGAAGAAGCACCCATCTTGTTCATACGTTGGCCAAGGCCATTGATACGGTTATCCACAGCATGTTGGGCATGCTCTAAAACGCTGATACGGCCTTCATGATCTTGTACATTGCTTCTAAGGTGGTTAATAGACTCGCTATTACCAGCAATAGCATTAGAGTGTTGATTGATAGTTTGTTCTTGATCATCTAACTGACCTCCTAGATCGTTAATCGCCTGAATAGTGGCATGGAGTTGTGACCCGTTAACCGCATCAGTGGATGCGTCGGAAATACGGCCTGCTGCCACATTTGTAATAGTGCGCTTGTAGTTCATCACGCCACCCATACCAGCTTTATCAGTGGTACCGACTGATACTGTGCTATTAGCCACATCGCCTGCGAAGTGATAGGCCTTACCAGCAATCACTGCGCTAGCGGTACTTACCGCCGTATCGGTGGTAGAGTTGGTGCCCAACGCTACTGCGTTAGGATTGTCTGCTAAGGTATTATTGCCAATCGCTAGGGCATCAATAGCACCAGATTGTGCATGTGTCCCAACGGCAATAGCGCCTTGGCCTTTGGTCTTGGAGTTAGAGCCAAACACGAGTTGCTCCTTGGAGCTGTCGAGTACTTGGTTGTTATACCCCACCACAACGCCGTGACCGCTTTCCACTGTTCCGTTGTTAGAACCAATCACTGTAGCGTTTTCAGCATTGACTGTGTTTGTACGGCCAATAACAACCGTGCTTTCACCATTTGCATAAGCGCCATTACCAATCGCAATGGTGTCATAAGCTGTGGTTCTAGCCTGGGACCCGATAGCTACCGTGTACTCGGTGAGAGCTTCGGCATGGGACCCATAAGCGAAGCTATTCCGGCCCATAGCTTTGGAATCGTTGCCTCCAGCAAAGCTATTTGTTCCATTGGCGATATTATTTTCACCGAAAGCTACGGCATTGTTACCGCCCACAGTATTTTGATAGCCAACAACGCCAATGCTTTTAGCGCCATTGGTAACTATGTTGTCGGTGCCGCCTACGAAGTTGTTATCTGTAGCGAAGGAAGTAGCTGCTACTGCGCTGAGAACTAAAGTTGCTAACATTGTTTTATTCATGATTTTAATCTCCTATGTTATAATTAATGCGGATGTTCTATCTGCCCATTGGCTTTACTTGAGTCAGTGGGCCTTTTTTTGTGTTTAATTGGTCAATAATCTGGAGGCATTCCTTCTGTACAAACGCCTTATTTTTAACCGATTGACCACTGTAATAATGGCTAGTGTCGAAGCCTATCCAGGTACCTAGCTTCAAGCCAAGATTGCCAACGTAGGTACAACCTCCGTGCATCTTGATATGATGCTCTACCAACCAATCTGCATCTGCATAACAATGGATGCCAATAATGCGGTTCTTCTCTTCTCCAGTCAGAAGAACATAGCCTCGTGGTCCATATAATCCTTTGCGGATTAACCAGTTATGACCTTTATACTCACCAAGAGCGATGCAGTCTCTTACTTGATTCTTGTACATAGCTCCTCCTAGTAGTGGTACAACTCAATCGTTTGACCAGGGCGAATGCTCCCGTCATCTATTCCGTTCATTTTGGAAATTTCGTGGATATACTCCCGTACATCCATATCCTCTGGGCATGCCTCGCTGGCAATGTTCCAGAGAGTATCTCCGTTTTTTACGGTATAGTCATATCGATACTGAATCGGCGTCGTTGCGTGGTTCATCACGAACCCACTAGCTACAGCCCCAACTAGTACCAGAACAATGATTAGCACACCTTTTTTCATATCCTGTCTCCTTACCAAGCCATCTTCTTTGGCCGGTATGTTCTTAATAGTTCCACGGCCACGCCAATGGCCTGTGCGTTTTGGTCTACTGGCATATCCAGTAAAGAGTTATAGGTTCGGCCGTCAGCCAACCGATGGACAATTCGTAATTTATTCACAGTCCTCATGATCCCTCCAAGGATTTCATTACCGCCGGCCCAAGAACTTCTCAATGAAGTACTGTTGACCCTTACCAGTTACCTTCGGCGTTTTGCTTACCGAAATATGTCCATCAGAGTGGGTCACGGTGGTTTCTTTGATTTGGAACAACCCTAGTTCCATTGCTCGCTGCGTTGGCATGTTGTAATCGTTGGCCTTACGACTGATTAAGTACCCATGTTCTCGCATCCAAGCGAACAATCGCTTTTGCCCCATATCCTTCACACCATTTTGGTGGAGTAGCTTGGCCAGCTCACCAATGAGGATTGAGGTGTGGCTCGCCGCTACACTGTCTGCGAATAGCACTTTAGGGCGTTGTGCTTCTAGGAGCGCTTGCGTCTTTTGATGCGCCTCTATTTCACGAGCGTATGCATTTAACGCATCAGGCAAAGTCCGAGGAATCGCCATGTTGAAAGAACCATACTTTCTGATGCTTGGTAGCACCTCACTGGTCACCCAGCGTTTAAATTGTTTTGCATTTGGTAATTTGCTAGAAAGGATTAAACTATATAATCCACTTTCATTAATTAGTGTTACCTGGCGACCTTGACCTGACAGAACGATTTGTTCGGTCAGCCTATCTTCTTCATCGGTGTGGCGATTTACATCTCGACTACCGTTTTGGTACCCCAGAATGTTGGCAACCTCTTTTGCCACGAACCAAGGTTCGCCATTTTTTTCCAACACTCGAACATTGCCGAATGTGTTGTTTTGAAATATTTGTAATTGATTCATGTAATCATCCTTCCATTAGCTATAATTAATTTAGAAAAGAGGTAATAAAATATGAATGCTAACCAACTCAGACCTGTCTGCGAAATTCTTGCAGATTTAACAACTGGAACTAAAATTTCAAATATGTTTTCATCCCTAAAACTTTCTTGTACGCTAGATGAGCGAGATACAAAATGGAAGCGTTTATTTTATGCAGTTGCAAATAACTGGAACAAAACCCATACAAATAATGCACTGATAGAAATAATCGAATGGATTATGGAACCGTCTTTATACATCGACAATCAAAAGACATTCAACGAAGCCAAGGATAAATTAAATCAACGGCTAAGTTTTATGGGACTAGAATTATTACCAACCGGTAAAATACAATCTCGCTCTGTTGCGACCACTCTTGATGAAGCTAATCAAACTGTAAGTAAGCTAAAATCCGATTTACAAAGATTTAATATCCATCCACAAATTATCGCTTTTTGTAAACCTGAAATAATAAGTGAAAACTTATTCCACTTAGTATTAGAAGCCTCTAAATGTTTACTAGAAGAACTAAGACACATATCTGGACTAACAACAGATGGGAACATATTGGTTAATCAGTGTTTTGATGGAAACAATCCATTGGTCGTTATGAATACGCTCACTACTGCTGATGAAAAATCTGAACACAACGGCGTGAAATCATTGCTAAACACAGTAGTATATCTGTATCGCAATCCTAAAGCACACCACCCCAAATACCTCAGCAACGAAACATATCAATCCACCATTGAAGCATTAGTTATAATCTCAAGGGCACGCTATGCACTCGATCAATGTTTTAGGAATAATACTAAATAATGGGAATTTCATAACCCTAACTGTAGCTACCATCTTCGTGTTTTTCTCGATAAACCATTCAATTGGGCCAGCGTAAGATTCTGCTGAAATTTCATCGAAAAATAGCATGCTATCTACAACATTGCGTGATAGAGACCCTTGCAAATCCATTACATAATAGTTTTTATCTCCAATCTTCATTACAAGCACATAAGCCTCTGCTCTAGGAGGCTTTTTTTGTTGTTCTGTCATCTACTCACCTCTTTACTTTTTTGCGTCTCTTTGGTTCTTTATTTCCAAAATTTCACATACATCTTTAAGCATGAAATAAGGTTCTTCATTAATAACTGTCGTTCTAATGTGTCCAAACTGATTATTATTGAATATTTTTAATTGATTCATTTAAGTCGCCTTTCGTTTAGCTTGCTTAACCTTTTTAGTAAAAAAAATAACTTACTTTTACACCTAATGCACTTCCTAAAGACTGCAAAGTCTTATTCGTCGTAATGTCTTGTTTACCAGTTTCCAAATTACTAATTGTAATTCTAGAAACCCCTGACAACACAGACAATTCATTTTGAGACAAATTTCTTTTCATTCTGAGTGCTTTTAGCTTCTCTCCTATACTCACTTAATCACCACCTTTCGTTTAGCTTGCTTAACTCATGCACTCAGTATAATTTGCTTTACAATCTTTGTCAAGCAAACTTTACAAAATATTTTTAAAGTTGTATAATCCACTTAACAATCAATAGAAATAACTTATATAGAAGGTGATGATATGTACCTAGGAGAACTAAACAAAAAACATAGAGCGACTCACAAACTATCTATGGAAGAATTCGGGCAATTAATTGGTAAAAGCAAAGCCTATATATCAATGCTTGAGAAAAATAAAAACTCTCGCTCAGGCAAACCAATAGCGCCGTCAATGCAAACATTTCAAGCTGTCGCTAATGTACTTCACATATCACTAGATGAATTATTGATATCATTAGACGAAAATCAACCAATTCAAATTAACACTTCACGCCCCACCCCCACCCAAGACAAATCAGTACGTATCCCTATCCTTGGCTATGTCGTTGCTGGTGTCCCTATCTCGGCGGTTCAAGATATATTAGGCTATGAGGAAATCTCTAAAGATTTGTCCCTTACTGGTGAATTCTTTGCCTTACGTATTAAAGGTGATTCTATGGAACCTACTTTTACTGAAGGTGATATTATCATCGTTAGACAACAGCCTGATGTGGAATCTAATGAAATTGCTGTTGTCCTGGTTAACGGAGATGAAGGCACTGTAAAACGCATTAAAAAAGATGACCACGGTATCGTGCTCATCGGTGATAATGCCCTAGCTTTCTCACCTAAATTCTACTCTAATGATGAGATTGCTAGTTTGCCTATTAAGATTGTTGGTAAGGTTGTTGAGTTGAGGAGATCGTTCTAAGTTTCTCTTAACCAAATTTATACAGTTTATTTTGCATTTTCCATATTTATTTTGCACTTATTGTGTTTTTTATTTCAATCACATACTATATTCTCTTATTTTATAGTTGTTTTTATTTAATTTTTATTTCGCACTTTATTCTTTTATTTCAACAGTAAGGATAAAAATGGACACAAACTATCAAAAAGAACTTATGAGTTTTCTAGAAAATGAAGGTATGGCTCCCGTAACCGTACCTAAACGAAATTACTGGTTTTTACGAACTCAGGGTGGCGATTATTTTGAAGAATTTTTCTTTAATGGCTATGTTGCTATAGGCTGGAATGATGTTCCTTGTATTGCTCCAATTGACAGGACCGATGAAGCCATCGGGCCTATCAAAGATATATATGACAGGAATGCTACTAGAGCACTTAATAATGTGTACAAATTTTGTAAAGAAATGAAAAAGGGTGATATTGTCGTTATTCCTTCAACTAAATCGGCTAATTTTGCATTTGGTGAACTTACAGAAGATAGTTACTATGAAGAAAATGTCTCTGACCCTGAGGCTCTCGATGATGGTGTCTGCCCATATATTAAACGCCGTGCAATAAAATGGATGGCTTCTGCTAACAAAGCGCTTGTTGATTCAAAGCTTTATCTATTCTTCCGTAACCAACAAGCATTGTCTAACGCCAACGAATACAAAGAATATATAGAACGAGCCATTAATCCCTTCTATATATTAGATGGTGTAGCCCACTTTAATATAGCTATACAAACCCAAAAACCAATTCCCGGTATTTATATACCATCATTAATATTTGGGTTATTGGAGCGGACTGCAAACAATATAAATTCAAATATTCGAGAATTATCCAATAAAGTTAATACAAAAATCAATGTCCAAAGCCCTGGTATCGTAGAATTCTTCGGTGATCCAACAGCCGTACTTATGATTGCAACTATCGGAATAATACTATTTGGAGGAAAGCTTAAGATTTCTCATACAAAAGACAAAACAGAAGGTGAAATGTCAACCGAAGGTTTATCTGGCCTTATTCTCAAACTATCAGGCAAAAACAAAAAAAGCACTGTTGTAGATGACAGTACTTTAAAAGAGATCGAATCCGATTTAGATATTAAATTACCAAAAAAGATTGATTAACTTATACTAATTTTTCTTGTATAAAGTAATGCTAGTACTCCAATTAAACTTAACCCCCACCTAACAAAATTAAATTCTGGAGATATAGTTATACCAATGCAAAATGCAAAAAGTGTGAGTGTCAAGCATACAATAGCTACGAGAAAAAGAAATACAAAAAATTTTCTTAAGTATCGAATAATCATATGCCTCTCACCTCCTATTTGTTTAAGTATATCTCACTAAAGTATTTTAGTCGATAGATTACCGCTATAACCCGAAAATAAAAATCCCCCACCCTGCGCCAACAGGATGAGGGAAAGAATTGAATACAATACCTAGAGCGGTACCGCATCAATCCAGCAACTTGATTATATCACGGTTCACACTCTAGGTCAGCTTTGCTATACCTAAAAGGAGTGTGATTTTTTTATGCTTTCCAAAAATGTAGGTATCTATATCCGTGTATCTACGCAAGAACAAGCTAATGAAGGCTACTCTATTGATGCCCAACGTGATAGGCTTACCGCCTATTGCCGTTCCAGGGCATGGAATATCTACAATATTTATATTGATGGCGGTTTCAGTGGGTCTAATATGTCTCGCCCAGCACTATCACAGTTACTGGATGATATAAAAGGCAAGAGAGTCAATTGTGTCCTCGTCTATAAGTTAGACCGTTTATCTCGTAGTCAGAAGGATACCCTTTATATTATTGAGGACGTATTCCTAAAGAACGGCATTGATTTCGTATCGCTTAATGAAAACTTCGACACCTCTTCACCTTTTGGCCGAGCCATGATTGGCATTCTATCTGTATTTGCTCAGCTTGAACGTGAACAGATTAAAGAACGTTCTATGATGGGCCGTGTAGAGCGGGCTAAGAATGGTCTATGGCATGGCGGCGGGCATGAGCCTTTTGGATACAATTACATTGATGGCCAACTCATAATCAATGACTATGAATCTGCTATTGTTAAAGATATATTTGATCTCTTTAATGACAAGATTCCTATCTACCAGATTCAACAGATTATATCTAAGAAATATGGCAAGGACTTTCATGAGTCAGTTATCCGTAGTACCCTTTCTATGGTCCTGTACACTGGCAAGATAAGCTATGGCGGAGAAACATATGATGGCCAACATGATGCCATTATTTCTACCGAAGCCTTTAAACGTGCCCAAGATTTGCTTGAGATAAGAAAAAAGAAATATCACAACAGGCCTTTTAAAAGTAAAACATTGCTTGGTGGGTTACTCTATTGTGCTCACTGCGGAGCTCGTTACCTGGCTAAGGGTAATTATAGCGGACGTGGTGCTAATCGTTCATACAGGCCCTATTACACCTGCTATTCTAGGGCTAAGTCCAACAAGAAATATATCATAGATCCTAATTGTAAGAATCCTAGCTATGCCGTCCCTGTATTGGATGATATTATCCTCAATGAAATTCGCAAGCTTTTCACCTGTCATGATTACTTTGAAAGCATTGTACAGTCATCCACTCCACCACCAGCTCCAAATAATGACCTGGAAATAGAGTTACTATCAAAACAGATTATCTCTATCCAAGGACAAATATCACGCCTCTTAGATTTATATCAGTTAGATGGCATTGCCATAGATGATATTCATGACCGCATCAACCAGCTACAAGAGGAGAAGGTCAAACTGCAAGAGACTATTACTAAGCTCTCTACTCCTCACCTGCCTGAAACAGAAAAAAAGCTATCTCCTAATGATGTATTATCACTAAAAGATAGCTTTGAATCTATTGTCTCATCTGATGATATGTCAGCTAAGCAAAACCTTGTTCATACCCTTATTCAAAAAATCTTTGTAAACGAAGAAGAAAACTCTTTTGAAATCATATGGAACTTTTAAGCCGGTAAAGCTAGTCTTTATCGGCTTTTTTTATATAAAAAAGCCCCACGTCAGAACTGGTCTGTCCTTTAAAAAGGATGTGGGGGGATTGTCTTTTAATTCATTATACTACTGAACCCCTATAGCCACAAATATTTTATCTATCTAATTTAACTAAACTATTCTTCCTTAGCATCTACTCTGACAAGTTTTGCAATCGCCTCCACGTGAGAGGTTTGAGGGAACATATCTACTGGTTGAACCTTTACCACCTCATAGCCTAAAGGGCGGAGGATACCTATATCTCGGGCCATAGAGGCCGGATTACAGGACACATAAACCATACGCTTTGGCTTCATGCCCGCCGCTGCTATGAGGACTTCTTCCTTACAACCGGCCCGAATCGGGTCGAATACGATTACATCAGGTCGTTCGCCCTTCTTATAGAGCTTAGGCATTTCTATAGCCGCATCACCAACGATAAATTCCGTATTGAAAAAAACATTAGCAGCCGCATTTTTAC
>OGJS01000963.1_pt1 | contig 14323 bp, 12 predicted proteins | sample 1572241 | NCBI WGS metagenome assembly OGJS01 (sample SAMEA2582145, study PRJEB24529) | metagenome | biome: Human gut stool | place: China | collected 2011 | reverse complement strand
TATTTTAAAAGCAAATGAAAATATCTATTCCTTGATTTCCAGCTCCTTGTTCACCCGGCGCAGGCTGTCCATCACCTGCTTCTCATGAGACACGGGCACATCTCCCGAAAGAGCTACCGACGGTGCGGAAATCTGTTTACCGATAGTATCGGTTGCGGCTACTTCCTCTACATCCGAAAAGAATGAATGCTGCATCACATTTCCCAGCGAAAGAACCACTGCCACTACTGCGGCGGCTTTGAACAGCGGCATGAAGCGTGCGGCCAGTGTCAGGCGCTTTGCCTTGACCACCGGAACTTCCACTTCGGCAAGCACCCGGGCATCAAAATCCTCACCCAGATGCACTTCCTGCTGAAGCTGCTGATATACGAACAAATCCTTGTAGCGAAGCAAGTGCTTGGGCACATCGCTTCCGCTAAAGAAAGCACGCAATTCAGCCTCATCTTCCAAAGAAGTTTCGCACTGCCAGTAGCGCTCCAGGAGTTGTTCTATATATTTAGAGTCCATAACCTTCTATATCAATAAACGTTTGTTTCACTTTTTGCCGCGCCCTGAAGAGGTTCACTTTTACCTGCTCCTCGGTCAAGTTCAGGACTGCTGCTATTTCTTTATAGCTTTTACCTTCCACATCCCTAAGCTGCATAATCAGCCGCTGCTTTTCGGGAAGTCTGTTCATCAGCCGGTGTATCAACGCCATCCGTTCCTTGTTCACCAGCTTCTCGTAAGGGCCCGATGCATCGGAGGCCTGCTCCATTTCGGGGGTCAGCTCCACGGTACGGGAGTCTTTTCGCTCGCTACGGTCTATCGCCAGATTTCTTGCCACTGTCAGGCAATAGGCCTCAATAGAACCAAACTGCGACCACTCGTCACGCTTGTTCCAAACCCTTATCAGCGTTTCCTGCACGACATCCTCTGCCTCTGCCCTATCAAACGTAATTCTCAAGGCTAACCGAAAAAGCTTATCCTTCAGCGGGAGAATGTCATTGCGAAAGCTGAGTTCTTGCATCTCTAATAAATTGACGGTTAAGTATTCAGAAAGTTACAGCCTATTGCCGTTTTTTTTGAATTATTTTCGGATACGGGTTCCACTGTTCCCGTTGATGGCTGATGCTAAAGTGATTACGACTTCGGACACACCCGCATTCAACGCCTCGAAAGAGTTCTCCAATTTTGGAATCATGCCACCTTGAATCACACCATCTGCCACATATTGCTTGAATTCCTCCGGCGTTATCTGTGGAATCACGCTATCATCGTCGTTCTCGTCACGCAGCACCCCTTTCTTCTCAAAGCAGAATACCAAAGTAACATCGAACAAGCCCGCCAAAGCCTTGGCGGTCTCTCCGGCAATGGTGTCGGCATTCGTATTCAGCATGTGCCCGTCTCCATCGTGTGTCAACGGAGCCATCACGGGAACCACACCCTTATGAATGAGGTCTGCCAAGAAAGCATCATTCACCTGCTTCACATCGCCCACAAACCCATAATCCACCTCCTTCACGGGACGCTTTACCGAACGGATTACATCCATATCGGCTCCCGTCAAGCCCAGTGCATTGACACCACGCGCCTGCAAGCCGGCAACGATATTCTTATTCACCAGTCCGCCATACACCATGGTCACCACCTTCAGCGTTTCGGTATCAGTGATGCGGCGGCCATTCACCATTTTACTTTCAATACCCAGTTGGGCAGCGAGCTTCGTGGCCGAGCGTCCGCCTCCGTGTACCAAGACCTTGTAGCCTTCGATGGCTGCAAAGTCATCCAATAACTTATAGAGGGTGGCTTCCTCTTCTACAATCTTGCCACCCACCTTTATTACAGTCAGTTTCTCCATTTTATTCCAAATAAGTATATCCGTACAGTCCGGAACGGTAATTAGACAAGAATTCCTTCCCTTCTTCCACAGAGATACGCCCTTCCTTGACGGACTGCGTCACCCAAGTTTCCAGCGTACGTACCAGTTTTTTAGGATTATATTGCACGTAGTCCAACACCTCAGCCACCGTCTCGCCGTCAATCAGTTGGTCGATGGTGTAGCCTTTGGAATTGACAGACACATGCACGGCATTCGTATCACCAAACAGATTGTGCATATCTCCCAGAATCTCTTGATAAGCTCCGACCAGAAAAACCGCCAGATAGTAGTGTTCCTTGTCGCGCAACGAGTGCAGCGGCAGGGTGGTCGTATCGGCACGCGAGCTGACGAAATTGGCAATTTTGCCGTCCGAGTCGCAAGTCATATCCTGCAAGGTAGCCTCGCGGTCGGGTCTTTCATCCAGCCGTTGTATGGGCATGATGGGGAACATCTGGTCGATAGCCCAGGAATAGGGCAATGACTGGAACAGCGAAAAATTACAGAAATACTTGTCGGCAAGCAGCTTGCTCAACTTGCGGAATTCCTCGGGGCAGTGCTTCATGCCGCTGGCAATGGAGTTGATTTCGCGGCAGATACTCCAGTAGAGTTTCTCTATTTGTGCACGCGTATTCAGGTCGACGATGCCATGGCTGAAAAGGTCGAGTGCCTCTTCGCGTATCTGCTGCGCATCGTGCCAAGGTTCCAGCATACTGCGCTGGCTCAGATTATCCCAGATGTCATACAGTTCCTTCACCAGTTCGTGAGCATCCTCTCCCGGTTCCCAGTCGTCGTCCATTTCGGGCAGGGAAGCCGTTTCCAGCACTTCGAAGATAAGCACGGAGTGATGGGCAGTCAAGCTACGTCCCGTTTCGGTAATGATATTGGGATGAGGGAACCCGTGTTTGTCGGCAACATCAACGAAAGTCGACACCACATCGTTGACATATTCCTGGATGGAATAGTTGACGGAGCTTTCGCTACTTGAAGAGCGTGTACCGTCATAATCAACTCCCATACCGCCACCAGTATCCACGAATTCGATGTTGAAGCCCATCTTGTTCAGCTGCACAAAGAATTGCGAAGCTTCACGCAAAGCATTCTTGATGCGGCGTATCTTGGTTATCTGACTGCCGATATGGAAATGTATCAGCTTCAGACAGTCCTTCATATCTTTTTTCTCCAAGAAGTCCAGCGCTTCGAGCAGTTCACTGGATGTCAGTCCGAACTTGCTGGCATCTCCTCCACTTTCTTCCCATTTGCCACTTCCACTGGAAGCCAATTTAATGCGAATGCCGATATTAGGTTTCACCTTCAATTGCTTCGCCATCTTGGCAATAAGATTCAACTCATTAAGTTTCTCTACAACAAGAAAAATGCGTTTGCCCATTTTCTGTGCCAACAGTGCCAGTTCAATGAAGCTCTCGTCCTTATATCCGTTACAAACCACGAGGGAACCCGGGTCTGTATTGACCCCTATCACAGCATGCAACTCCGGCTTTGAACCCGCTTCCAGCCCCAGATTGAACTTCTTCCCATGGTTAATCATCTCTTCTACCACGGGACGCATCTGATTCACTTTAATGGGATAGATAATAAAGTTCTCTCCTTTATACCCGTACTCGTCGGCTGCCTGTCTGAAGCAGCAGGACACCTTCTCGATGCGGTTGTCCAGAATATCGGGAAAACGCACCAATACCGGAGCCGCTACATCGCGCAACTGCAACTCGTCCACCAACTCTTTTAAATCGACGGCAACCCCATCCTTACGCGGTGTCACCACAACATGACCTTTGTCATTGATACCAAAGTACGAAGTGCCCCAACCAGTTACGTTGTACAGCTCTTCTGAATCTTCAATACGCCATTTTCTCATTTTTTGTAACTCAGATGTTTGTTGTTTGATTTTAATAGGGCGACAAAAATACGATAATTCTCGATATTTATTGCGTTTTCCACCTAAAATTACACATTTACAAGCGGTTAAATGCTCAGCAAGTTACGTAACTGCTGCACAGAATCCGCAATTTGCCGACGGCTTTCCAACTGCCCGGCATCGAAACGGTATCTTGCCTTACCATAGTGCGGTGCACGTTTTTCCAAGGCTTCTATAATGAAAATCCGCAGTTCTTCGTCCGTTTTTCCTTGCAGAATAGGACGTTGCTGCGTAGCCACTCGCAAGCGGCGGAACAAAACGTCAGGATGAACATCCAGAAAAACGGTCTGCCCATGCTCGTTCATATACTCCATGTTATCGAAGAAGCAAGGAGTACCGCCTCCGGTCGAGATAATGACGTTTTCAAACTCAGCCACTTCATGCAGCATGGTTCGCTCCAGTTCACGAAAAGAGGCCTCTCCCCGCTCAATGAACAATTCACGTATGGATTTGTGAAGACGTTCTTCGATATACCAGTCCAGATCGATGAACGGTATATTCAATTCGCGGGCAAAAGCCTTTCCTAAAGTTGTTTTACCGGCTCCCATGTAGCCGGTTAAGAAAATACGTATCATAAGCGCTTACCTTTGCGTACAAAGGTAAGCAATTCTATTCTGAGAGATTTACTATCAGATAAAAATTTTAATGCGTTCGCTCAAATCATCAAATTCCTTCCCGCCCGGTTCGGCCACAGGAGTACCGAAAGGCATCTGTGCAATCAACTGCCAGGTTTCGGGAAGATGCCACGTGCTGCGTACATCTTCGTCAATCAACGGGTTATAGTGTTGCAGCGAAGCGCCCAGACCTTTATCTTCGAGCATAGTCCAGATGGCTAACTGATGCATGGCAGAGGTATGTTGCGACCACGTCGGGAAATTCTCATGATAAGTAGGGAATTGTTTTTGCAGTCCTTCCACAATGGAACGATCTTCAAAAAAGAGTATCGTGCCATATCCGCAAGAGAACGAAGTATCGATCTTCTTCTCCGACTGGCGATATTGTTCTTCGGACAGGCGTTCTTCCAACTGGTCCTTCACTATTCTCCATAATTTCTGATGTTCATCCCCCAGTAACAACACAATACGTGTAGTCTGCGAGTTGAATGCCGAAGGCACATGCTTTACTGCTGTACGGATGATGTGTACAATTTCCTCGTCCTGAACCGGAGAGTCGTTACTAATAGAATAATAGCTGCGCCGATGCTCCAATGCTTCGGCAAATGTCCGTTCTCTGACCATATTTAATCCTTTCTTTTCGTAATTATCATTTTTGTCTTATATAGTGAAACAAGTGAAAGAGTGAAGTTGTTCGAAGTTGTAGAATATATTTGTACCTTTGCACCCAATTATGAGTAAAGAGAAGTTTTACGTTGTATGGTCAGGCGTCAATCCGGGGATTTATACTTCCTGGACAGACTGTCAGTTACAAACCAAAGGTTACGAAGGAGCGAAATATAAATCGTTCGAGACGCGCGAAGAAGCGGAAAAAGCCTTTGAATCTTCTCCGTATGAATATATCAAACGATCCTCTCCGGGTGCTCCCGCCCAAAAGAAAGATGTGAATGCTCCCCTTCCTTCATCTGTCGTAGAGAATAGCCTTGCCGTAGACGCTGCCTGTAGTGGTAATCCCGGAGCTATGGAATATCGCGGTGTACACGTAGCCAGCCGACAAGAAATATTCCATTTCGGTCCGGTATATGGTACGAATAATATCGGCGAGTTCCTTGCTATCGTCCACGGACTTGCCCTACTGAAACAGAAAGGCTTCGATATGCCCATCTATAGTGACAGCGTGAATGCCATCAGTTGGATCAAGCAGAAGAAATGCAAAACAAAGCTACCCCGTGAACCCAAAACAGAAGAACTTTTCAAACTAATAGAGCGTGCCGAAAAGTGGCTACGGGAAAATACGTATACTACCAAAATTCTGAAATGGGAAACCAAGCAGTGGGGAGAAATACCTGCTGACTTCGGAAGAAAATAAGCCTGTACAGGGCTTGAATTAAATGAAACATCATCCTACACCCGCTATTTTTGAGAAAATTGAATAACACTTGAAAACAAGTAGTGTTATGGTCCGGAATAAGCAATGTTGCGGATGATTAGATTGCTTGTTCTCATCCATAACAAGCAATCTAATTTCAGACAAGTCTGATTTCGTTAAGCGAAATCTGTAAGCGACATGTAAAAAATGAGTAATATATGCGTACAAACACTCCTTTTGCACAAGGGAAATTTACTGTTGATTATCAAGGTGTTGCAAAGGATCAATTTCTTGCCGACAAGAAGTTGGGAGTTTGTTGACAAGAAGTTAACTTCCCGTCGTCAAACTCCTAACTTCTTGTAAAAGGAGAAATAGCTGTTTTTTCGGTTTCCTTACACAGCGTAGTTGATAGTACGAATGGCCTATGTGTTCAATCATCTGTATTAGAAAGGCTGAACGCTTTTCTTTCATCTTGCCTCGTCTAGCAGCTATATATCGGTGGTATTGGATATATAGATACTGCATGTCCGATATATAGATGTGACACGTCCGATATATAGATGCTGCACGTCCGATATATAGCTAACATATTCAGAACATGAGTTTTGACCAAAGGAAATGTACATTAAAAGCCAAGAAAAAGAAGATTATTCTTCTAGGAAACAGGAGGTAAGCACTGATTCAAAACAACATGAAGACAGGCACAGATTCCGGTGGTGTAGGCAAATACCTTTCCTACACCCGCATATAATTTTGCCTACACCACACACCGTTCTATTAATGAGACGATTAAGTCTCCGGGTGTAGGATGTAGGCAGAATTAATAAATCTTTCTATTCAGAATCGTTTTTTGATCAAGACAGAGATTGCATATCATTCAAACGTTTATAGTATCCATTCTTCTCCAACAAAGCTTCGTGCCTGCCACGTTCCACAATTTCTCCTTCATAGAGTACGCAGATTTCATCTGCATTTTTAATGGTAGAAAGACGGTGGGCAATAGCAATTGTAGTACGGGTTTTCATCAAACGCTCCAAAGCTTCCTGCACCAGACGTTCGGACTCCGTATCAAGAGCAGAAGTAGCCTCATCAAGAATAAGAATAGGCGGATTCTTCAAAATAGCACGGGCAATACTGATGCGTTGGCGTTGTCCTCCGGAAAGCTTGCCACCACGGTCACCAATATTTGTGTTGTATCCATGCTCTGTCTCCATAATGAAATCGTGCGCATTGGCAATCTTCGCCGCCTCCATCACCCGCCCCAGTGTGGCGTTTTCCACACCAAATGCTATGTTATTAAAGAATGTATCATTAAACAGAATCGCTTCCTGATTTACATTTCCTATCAGACCACGCAAATCATGAATACGGAAATTCTTGGTACTAACGCCATCAATCATGATTTCACCGAAATGTATGTCATGGTAACGCGGAAGCAAATCTACCAGCGTAGATTTTCCCGACCCGGACTGCCCAACCAATGCAATCGTCTGCCCCTTCGGAACAACAAGATTGATATGTTTCAAAACTTCCCTCTTCCCATCATAACTGAAAGAAACATCCTTAAACTCGATTTGTCGATTCATGCCATGCAGAGGAAGCGGGTTTACGGGTTCCTTAATAGGATTCTCAGCCTTCAGAATCTTATCCACACGTTCCATGGAAGCCAAACCTTTCGGGATGTTATATCCTGCTTTTGCAAAATCCTTCAACGGATTAATGATGCTATACAGAATAACCATATAGAAAATGAATGTAGGAGCTTCCAGCGAAGAATGCTCATCGCCCAAAATCAGCATACCGCCAAACCAAAGCACCAATACAATCAAAAGCGTTCCCAGGAACTCACTCATCGGATGAGCCAACGCCTGACGAACAGCCACTTTATTGGTCGCATCACGCAGTTCATTACTGCATCTGGTAAAGCGATCCACCATCTTATCTTCTGCAATAAACGCTTTAATGATGCGCAAGCCCCCCAAAGTTTCTTCCAATTGTGACATGGTATCACTCCATTTGCCCTGCGCTTCCAAAGATTGGCGTTTCAGCTTCTTGCCGACCTTTCCCATCAGCCACCCCATTCCGGGAAGTACTACGATGGTAAACAGGGTCAACTGCCAACTTGTTATAATCAGCGTTGTAAAATAAAACAGGATCAAAATCGGATTTTTCAGCAACATATCCAATGAACTGGTAATGGAGTTTTCTATTTCTCCCACATCACCACTCATACGGGCAATGATATCTCCTTTCCGTTCCTGAGAGAAAAAACCAAGTGGTAAGTGCATCACTTTCGAATAGACCATGATACGGATATCACGAACAACTCCTGTACGCAAAGGAATCATTACCGCAGAAGATCCAAAGTAGCAGAAAGTTTTCAGCATCGTCATAAGGGCTAGGAACAGTCCCATAAACAGAAGTGTCATTATCGGGCCATGAACCTCTATCAACTGAGTAACATAGTAATAGAAATTATTTATTGCTACATCTTTCAAGTCATCGCTGCCCCACTCCATGAAGTGATATACTTTCTCTCCGCTACCCGTCTTGAACAGAATATTCAGAATTGGAATCAGCAGAGTGAATGAGAATACATTGAAAACAGCCGATAAGACATTGAGCACAATCGCCCACCCTATATACTTCTTATATGGCGACACAAAACGCCGCATCAATTGCAGGAATTCCTTCATTGCTTGGTATTAATGAATTAGGGGCGCAAAGATACAAGAAATATCTTTAAGATAAAGAAGATAAATTTAATATTAACGAGATTTATCTATACAACCCTCAATAAACAAGCTCTGTAGCTCATTTATATAGATCACAGAATGATATCGGAAAAATATATTGTATCTTTGCGCCCGGATATAAAACAAACGCTTTATTATGACAAAGATCGATAAGTCCGTACTGACATTCGGAATCACTATTTTCCTGAAATTCATGTTATTCGACATACTATGGTGTATCCCGACTACTTTTGCTTCTCTTTCTACAGTTGAATGTTATACAACAAAACTGATAGCCACACTTATATTGCTTATCCCTTACGCCTTCTTCCGTATGTGGAAAACAGAGACGCTCATCATGTTCCTGCTGGATTTCCTGCTGATAGCCAATCTTATGTACTTCAGAACCTATTATACCGCCATTCCTCTGAACAGCTACGGATTATCAGGAAACTTAGCCGATTTCACCGGAAGCGTTTTCGACTCTCTTCGCTGGTATGATATACTTTTCCCATTATCCACCCTTGCAGCAGCCGTCGTTCATCGGCGTACAAAAACTGCACATCAGAAGCGTCCCGCACCGGTACTTGCTTATTCTGCGGTACTTGCAGTCATCATCTGCATCTTTGGCACAGTGACCCTGATTAAAGGCGGATTTTCAAATGCATACAAGGAATATCGCGACAAAGCATATTTCTGTTCAAGCGGCCCCTCCCTCTATACCGTTTTCGGTAGCCTTTGCTATGATTTGGCAGGTCAGCAACAAAAGTTAACTCCTGAACTGGAAGCAAAGATAGAAGAATGGTTAAGTAAAAAGCCCAAACACGAAGTTGCTCTGCCGGACAGTAGTACTAATCGCCGCACCAATTGCATCATCATTCTGGCAGAATCATTGGAAAGCTGGGTATTAGAGAAAGAAGTGGAAGGACAGGAGATCACCCCCTACTTGAACAAATTACTGAAGGATTCTACCACCATCTATGCCCCACATGTACTGACACAGGTAAAAGGCGGCCGTTCCATAGATGCCCAACTTATCCTCTGCACCGGACTACTACCTATCAACAGTGGTACGTACAGCAGCCAATATCCCAACCATGTTTACCCTTCGTTGCAGAAAGCCATGCACGAAAAAAATCATTCGCGCAACTATCTGCTAACCATAGATAAGATATCCACCTGGAACCAGGGTCCCATAGCCCAAAGCTTCGGCATGGATACGATTATCGCCTATCATGATTTCGAACTGACGGAAGCTTTCGGTACCCACAAACGTACCGGAGACGGCTCATTCTTTGCTCAATGTCAAGAAAAGATAGAAAAAGGAGAAATATGGAAAGAAGGGGAAAACGCATATATGCAGCTTATTACCTATTCTGGTCATGCTCCATTCATATTACCGGAATATCTCAGAGAGATTTCATTCTCCTCTGACATTCCTGAGAAAATGGGTAACTATATGATCACTGCCCGCTACACAGATAAAGCTATCGGTAAATTCGTGGAGTATCTGAAAACACTCCCTCAATATAAGGAAACGCTGATTGTAATAACAGGAGATCACGAAGGTTTAGCGTCTTATCGTGCAGAACTATGCGAAAGTCCCGGTGGTAAAGGTATCGTGTCCGACAAGCAGTTTACTCCTTTCATCGTTGTCAACTCTCCCATAGGTATGCGTTACGATGAAGTGATGGGACAAATAGATATGTATCCCACCCTGCTGAACCTACTTCAACTTGACGACTATTATTGGACCGGCCTCGGAGAAAGTATCCTCAATCCTGAAAAGAAAGGATTTGCTGTAGGTTCACAGATGAATGTGGAAGGAGAAGGATATAGTCCGGAAGATGAGGAGTTTGCAAAGGAGGCATATGATATTTCGGATGAGATGATACGGTTTAATTACTTTGGAAAAAAGTAAGATAATAAAGAAAGCGTTCCATGTTTTTAAGAATCTTTGTTTGGAGAAACAGCAGAAAGGGCGTACCTTTGTTTGCATTCAAACCAAACTTCTAAAAAGGCATCAGTTATGGAAGAATATATAGCACCGAACAGAAAACGCATCCCCTACGGCATGATGAACTTCGCCGTAATTCGCCGTGATGATTGTTATTATGTAGACAAGACCCGCTTTATTCCCATAATAGAAGACGCGGATAAGTTTTTCTTCTTCATCCGTCCCCGTCGTTTCGGCAAAAGTCTGACGGTAAGTATGCTGCAACATTATTACGACATAGCCGCCAAAGATAAGTTTGATGCTTTGTTCGGTGATCTTTATATCGGGAAATATCCCACGCGTGACCGCAACAGCTACCTGTTGCTCTATCTCAATTTTTCCGGAATTGTCGGTGAACTGCACAACTACCGCAAAGGGCTGGATGCGCATTGCCAAACCATGTTCGACTACTTTTGCGATATCTATGCCGACTATCTTCCTCAGGGTATTAAGGAAAAACTGGATGCAAAAGAAGGAGCCATAGAACAATTTGAGTACCTGTTTACAGAATGTAACAAAACCGGCCAAAGAATTTATCTTTTCATCGACGAGTACGACCACTTTACCAATGCCATCCTCGCCGATCCTGAGAGTTTACATCGTTACACCAACGAGACACATGGCGAAGGCTATTTGCGCGCCTTCTTCAACAAGGTGAAAGCAGGAACCTATTCCAGTATCGAGCGCTGTTTCATCACCGGTGTCAGCCCTGTTACGATGGACGACCTCACTAGCGGCTTCAACATCGGTACCAATTACTCGCTCTCCCCAAAATTCAACGAAATGATAGGATTCACGGAAGAGGAAGTACGGCAAATGTTGACCTATTACTCCACCACCAGCCACTTCAACCACACTGTGGACGAGCTGTTGGACATAATGCAACCGTGGTACGACAACTATTGCTTTGCACAAGGACGTTATGGTGAAACCACCATGTACAATTCTAATATGGTGCTCTATTTTATCAAAAACTACCTTGACAACGATGGTAAAGCACCGCAGAATATGATAGAAAGCAACATCCGCGTTGACTACGAAAAGTTGCGCATGCTTATCCGTAAGGACAAAGAATTTGCCCACGATGCTTCCATCATCCAGACCTTGGTGAGTCAAGGCTATATTACCGGAGATTTGAAAGAAAGTTTCCCTGCCGTCAATATCACCACTCCTGACAACTTCGTGAGTCTACTCTATTATTTCGGTATGCTTACCATCAGCGGCACATATGAAGGTAAAACCAAACTCACCATTCCCAACCAGGTGGTTCGTGAGCAGCTTTATGCCTATCTACTGAGCACCTACGATGAAGCTGACCTTAATTTCAGCAGTTACGAAAAGAACGAGCTGTCCAGTTCACTCGCCTATCGTGGTGACTGGCAAACTTACTTCGGCTACATCGCCGACTGCCTGAAACGTTACGCTTCTCAACGCGACAAACAGAAAGGGGAGTTCTTTGTCCACGGCTTCACCCTTGCCATGACAGCCCAAAACCGCTTTTACCGCCCCATTTCTGAACAAGATACGCAAGCCGGCTATGTTGATATATTCCTCTGTCCACTGCTGGAAATCTATTCCGACATGAAACACAGTTACATTGTAGAACTGAAATATGCCAAATATAAGGATTCCGAAAGCCGTGTGGAAGAGTTGCGTCAGGAAGCAATCACCCAAGCCAACCGCTATGCTGATACGGAAACGGTGAGAAATGCCATCGGCAACACAATGCTACATAAAATTGTAGTGGTGTATAAAGGGATGGATATGCCCGTATGTGAAGAAGTATAGCCCGATCCTAAAACGACACTACATATCTTCCAAACAAGGATTCGCTATGGTCAGTAAATATCTTCTTCATCATAGAGTAGCTGAACCACTGACAACCAGATTGATAAACGTATCCTGCCGATACGTATCCCACAGATTTTGCAGATCACTAAATATGGAAAGATTAATATTGTAAAATTCCTGAAACTCATCAATGAGTCCTCTTTAAAAAGTCTTTTTATTCAAATCTTTACGCCCTACCAATGCTTTTGAGAGAGGGTAAAGGTACGAAAATGTACTTTTTAAAGGGGACTTATGCATTCTCTATTTACTAAGCTAATCGGCAGGATAAATATATCCAGAAACAGAATGAGCTAATCGTACCCAGCCAGGGTATAATTCTGGAATATCAGGTCTCGTCGAGGTATAGTGATCTGTTACAGAATTTACAGCATCATAATAATATTCATATAATGGTACTGTGTTCATTTGAGTCTTCTCATATACATAACCAAGAATACCTTTTGACACATACGCAGGATAACGCTGACTTATATTGGAAAGACTAGTTATATAGTGATCAAACACAATATCATTATAATATTCATATAATGGAACTGTCTCCGGAATTTGCTCTTTAAAAATATATCCTTCAACCTGCAAGAAACTAAATGAAGGGAAATTAATACTGATATCTGGATTTGTTGTAACGCAATGATTCATTGAATTTTTCCCTTCACAATAATAAGTATATAAAGGTAATAATTTCCAAACGTTAAAAGAGGAAGCTTCAATATGTCGCATTACAGCTGCTTTTATTCCTTTTTCTTTATTGGATCTGAAATAAAATCATAAATCGGATATGTCTCTTTCCACGTTATCTCAGTTAAACATGAATTCCCAAATGAAACAGAATTCTCCCAGTTTTGTATATCTACACTGGTAGGAGTACCTTTTTCTAAATCATACTTCAAATTCGTGCCCCCGCCCCCATAAAACAGCACATATAGTTCCTTTGATTGATTATTCTTAACGAGACTTTCATCAACAGTTTCACTATGCTCCAAATTATAACCAAATCCTATTTTACCTAAAGAGGCTTTAAAACCTGAATGAACAGTGTTTCTTTTGGTTGAAGCATCTCTAGTGTTTGTTACAATAGACCTAAACATCAATTTATAACGTCCGCCAATAAGAAAATCAGTAAGCACATGAGTACCATATCTTTCAATAATTCTATCTGATGACAATCTATTTAAATCTTCTTTAAACTCAGCAGACAAATATTGAGATAAAACACTCACTTCATCATTAATATAAATATACTTTCGATTCCTAACAGCATCTAAACTGGCAAACGAATATTTATCAGAGTATGAATATTCTGTCTTCAGGTAAGAATTATTTGTTATATTTGCAGAAAAAAAGGAGGTATCCTTTTCATTACCATAATTCATTGTATATGTAGCCTTTGTTTCAGTTGTTATATTTTTCACATAATCAGAAGAAGAATAACCATAATACATTCTATCAAATCCAAACGAAGAAGTACTATATATCAAACGCTTTTCATGATCTTTTTCGTACTGTTCGATATCTAAGACTGGGCTTCTAACCGACCTAGGATGCAAATATTCTCCAGTTACATCATAGCCAAATCCTAGCACATCATACTTACCATCACCAGCTAATCTTGTTATAGCATCTGACAACAGATATTGATCATCTGGTAACTCTTCAAATTCTGAACAAGAATAGGAAATGAATAATACCCCCAATAAGAAATAAAATTTCTTCATGATATTAATATTTAAAGTTCAACAATTATCAAAAGTAAGAACATTTAATGTTTAGTCCAATTCAAAGAGTGTGTTTAGAAACATGAAATCATGATTTATAGAAATACAAATTCATCAATAGAAGATAAACCTATTAACTCTCAAAAAAAAGAACTACTCGAAAAAATTGGATAAGTTTCCAATAATTAAGAGCCAATCAAGTAATAAAAGAATTGCTCATGATAGGAATGAACTACATTCCGAATAAAAATC
>OGJS01000957.1_pt1 | contig 14450 bp, 15 predicted proteins | sample 1572241 | NCBI WGS metagenome assembly OGJS01 (sample SAMEA2582145, study PRJEB24529) | metagenome | biome: Human gut stool | place: China | collected 2011 | reverse complement strand
ATAGTCGGTGGCGTTCATCCATTCGGCAAATGAATTAGGCACGGCTTGGGGCAATGGGCGTGGATGTGGCGCCCAGGTCATTACCACTTTAGGGCGTGCAGTCTTCTTGTATTCTTCAATTGTGATGAGGTCGGCAAAGCTTTGCAACGGATGGCGGGTAGCTGCTTCCATTGAGAACACCGGGCGACCGGAATGTTGGATGAATTGATTTATGATTACCTCGTTATAGTCATCCTCTTTGTTCTCAAAGCGGGCGAACGAACGTACACCGATGATGTCGCAGTAGCAACCCATCACAGGAATAGCCTCCAGTAGATGTTCGGGTTTGTCTCCATCCATGATGACGCCGCGTTCCGTCTCTAGTTTCCATGCTCCTTGGTTGATGTCCAGCACGATAACATTCATACCTAGATTCGTAGCCGCTTTCTGCGTGCTGAGACGGGTACGTAAGCTAGAGTTGAAGAAAATCATCATCAACGTCTTGTTCCGTCCCAATTCTACGTATTTAAAACGGTCTTTCTTAATCTCAAATGCTTCATCCAGTGCAGCTTTCAGATTTCCGATGTCCTGCACACAAGTAAACTTCTTCATGTTATATATTTATGATTAATATGAATTAGGAGTAAGAGGGGGGAAGAAGGAGTTATCGCTTCCTTACCTGTCCTTCTCCTTCGACAATCCACTTGTACGTGGTCAGTTCTTCCAGAGCCATGGGACCGCGGGCATGCAGCTTCTGTGTGCTGATACCGATTTCGGCACCCAGACCGAACTGCGCTCCGTCTGTAAAGGAAGTCGGTACGTTGACGTATACGCAGGCGGCGTCCACATCACGACAGAACCACTCGGCACGGGTCTTGTCTTCGGTTACAATACATTCGCTGTGTTTGGAACCGTATTCCTGAATATGTGCTATAGCTTCACGAATGGACTGAACGGTTTTAATGGACATCTTGTAGTCTAGGAATTCCGTACCGAAGTCTTCCTCCGTGGCCTCCTTCAGTAACTCCGCAGGATAGCTTCCCTTCAGTGCGTTGTATGCGTACATATCCGCATAGATTATCACATTGCTTTTTTGCAACGGTGCGCAAAGTGCCGGCAGATCGTTGAGGCGGTCACCGTCAATCAACAGACAGTCCAGAGCATTGCATACGCTGACGCGGCGCGTTTTGGCATTGTTGATAATAGCTGCACCTTTCTCTACATCACCGTAGCGGTCGAAGAAAGTATGGCAGATACCTGCGCCTGTTTCAATGACGGGTATGGTGGCATTTTGACGCACAAAGTTGATGAGGCTACTGCTGCCACGCGGAATAAGTAAATCTACATACCCCCGGGCATTCAGCAACTCGGCTGTAGCTTCCCGGTCGGCGGGCAGTAATTCTACGATGTGCGGGTTGATGTTGAAATGTTCCAGTACTTCGTGTATCACGCTGATAATGGCTCGGTTGGAGGAGTCGGCATCACTACCGCCTTTCAGTATGCAGGCATTTCCGCTTTTCAGGCAGAGAGAAAATACATCAAAACTCACGTTGGGGCGTGCTTCGTATATAATGCCGATGACGCCAAACGGGACACTTACCTTTCTGAGCCTCATCCCTTGGGGATGTGTGTGCTCTTTCAGCGTGCGTCCCACTGGTGAGGAAAGGGTTGCTACATTGCGTGTATCGGCAGCGATGCCTTGCAGGCGTTCTACGGTTAGTTTTAGCCGGTCGTATTTCGGATCATTTGGATCCATTCTTTCCAGGTCCTTCTTGTTCTCAGCGAGGATGAAGTCCGATTTTGCCAAGGCAGCGTCCGCTACGGCCAATAGTATCTGATTGATTTCTTTATCGCTCAGTGATAACAATTCCCGGCTGGCTTCCTGCACGGTGGCAAATACTTTGTTTAAGTCCATTTTCTTGTACTTCTTTTATCGATTACCCTGCAAATGTAGCAATTATATCGGGAATGCTTGCTTTATCCCTTTGAAAAAGAATGATAACAGAAGAAAGAGTCGTGTGCCATTGTGACTTTGGTATAAGGCGTAGTGTATATCGACTATTGTTTGATCCATAACAGAAAAGAGAGAAAATAATTTATCATTTTAAACAGTTTATTTGTCTGAATTTATTAACGATGAAGATGCCTTTTGTAAATGGTTTATTATCAGGGTGTTATAATGAACGTATTTCAGCATACGACTGATGAGGTGGTCTCAGTATCATACTGATCTCACAAATATCTTATATTGTTGATATTTATCGTTTATGTACAGACGTTTGTCATACAGGATTATCACTTTATTCATACCCCGTCCGTAGTATATCCCTCAATTTGCTTTTTTTTCTTTCCTCTGCAACTAATTCCCCAACCGGGCGTCTTATGTATAAAAGACTATCTTAAGATGGAACAAAATGATAAGGAAAAACAGTTCACTTCCCTCATCGAGGAATATAAGCGAGTGATCTATAAAATCTGCTACATGTATGCTACGGACGGGGATAATTTTAAAGATCTCTACCAAGATGTAGTAATAAACCTTTGGAAAGGCTTCGAGGGTTATGAAGGAAAGGGTAAACCTTCTTCGTGGATTTACCGCGTGGGATTGAATACCTGTATCTCCTTCTATCGCCAGCAGCAACGCCGGGGCGAGCATACTTCCTTGGATTCCCTCTATGGCTTGGAAGCAGAAGATAGTGAAACGACCAAACGCTTGAAAGAGATGTATCGCCTCATTGCGGGACTGGATAAGTTTGAACGTGCCGTCATCTTGCTGTGGCTGGATGAAAATTCTTACGAAGAGATTGCGGAAATTGTCGGTGTGCCGCGCAATACCGTAGCTTCAAGATTGAAACGAATTAAGGATAAACTTACAAAACAAGCGAATAGCTAAAATAAAACAGATTATGGAACTGGAAGAATTGAAACAAAATTGGAATATAATGGAAGAAAGGCTCGGACGCCTGGAAATGGAGCAGCGCCAGCAACTAAATAATAAGGTAGTCAGTAAAGTAAAGCAGGTGCAGGATCGTGTGTTGCGTCGATTTACGGTTTTAGTTCTCTGCCTGCCTTTCATGTCTTGGCTTTTGGTGCGCAATCAGGCGTATGATTTCAGTGTACTGACGTGGGTATTGCTATTTCTGTTTGTTGTTGTGATACTCGCCCGGCAACTCACGTGGATGTTGTTGCTAAGGAAGATTGATTGCCTGAAGATGACTGTGCGTGAAGCGTGTCTGGCAGAGAGTCGTTTCCGGATGTCTTTCAAAGTGGGAATAGCTGTGAGTGTATTGTGTGCCGTACCTTTATTGGCAAGTATGATATGGGATATGTCCCAAATGGGTAATCGCTATATGTTGATAGGTGTCTGGACTGGGCTTGTCGTAGGGTTATTGATAGGAATTCGCGTGTTCCTCAAAGCATGGAGCGGGATAAAAGAATTGAAAGAGGCAATAACGGATTTGCAGTAGTCATCTTAAAAAATGAAAGTACCCCTTCCACTCTGAAAACTCGAATAGATCGGAGTTTCCGATGAGTGGAAGGGGTACTTGTTTTTTATAGAACCGTTTGTTACGGTAGGGATATACTTATTTAGAACTGTACCTGCGGTGCTGTTTCAGCTCCTTCGGAAGCTTCAAAGTAAGCACGCTTTTCGAAACCGAACAGACTTGCAAGAATGTTTCTCGGGAAGCGGCGAATAGCAGTATTGAAATCCTTTGCTGCATTGTTGAAGTTGGTACGTGCCACGTTGATACGGTTTTCAGTACCTTCCAATTGAGCTTGCAGTTCCAGGAAATTCTGGTTTGCTTTCAAGTCGGGGTAGTTCTCGGTAATGGCAAGCAACTTACCCAATGCAGAAGTTACCGCACCTTGAGCTTTCTGGTATTCAGCCAACTTTTCCGGAGTCAGATCATTAGCAGCGCCTTTAATTTGAGTAGCCTGGCTGCGAGCCTCTACCACACCTTCCAGAGTTTCTTTTTCATGAGAAGCGTATCCTTTTACCGTACTAACCAGATTCGGAATCAAGTCGGCACGGCGTTGATATTGTGTTTCAACGTTTGACCATTGTCCGCTTACGTTTTCATCCATAGTTACCAGTCCGTTATAACCAGTGACACCCCAAATGACGAGGAGAGCTAAAACAACAAGAATGATAATAGTTGATTTCTTCATACTTTTCTTTTATTAAATGATTATACAATTTATATATTTCTGCGGTGCATCAGAATCGGGAACCGGCACCTCCGCCACCTCCCATACCTCCACCGAAGCTGCCTCCGCTGAAGCCACCGCCTCCTCCGCCGAAGCCTCCACCACCACCAAAGATGACCGGACCTCCTCCGCCACCTCCGCGATAGTTTTCATCATACGACTGTTTGCGGCGTACTACCTTGTGTCCGCAGTTGCGGCAAGTGTAGGGAACATCTTCCGTTTTTACTCCGTTGATCCGTGAAACCACTTTGCTGCTGGTACGTTGCAATTTATGCTGTCCACAGTTGGGGCATTTGCTTGCGGCACGTGCCGCCATCCAGCCGATTCCTCCGGCAACAACAAAGAATCCGATAACTGCTGCCAGAATGCCGAAGAAGGAAATGTCTTCTTCATCATTTGTATCATTCACCATGCTGCCGTCCAGTCTGCCGCATACGGCGCGCACACCGGCAACCATACCCGCATCCCAGTTACCATCTTTCAGATAAGGAATCATGTCGCGCGTCTGGATACGTTTACAGATGGCATCGGGCAGGTCTCCTTCCAGTCCATAACCTGTGTAGAACTGGATGCAGCGCTGGTCGGTCACCAGAAGAATGACCAGACCATTATTCTTTCCTTTCTTTCCTACACCCCATTCATTGAGCAGGCGGTGTGCAAAGTCAAAGCAATCATCATTGCCGATAGACGGAACTACGGCAACTACTGTCTCGATGCCGGTCTGTTGTTCCAATGCATACAGCATACGGTCGATGCTGTCGCAGGCAGCCTGAGAGAGGATGCCGTCCGGATTGCAGACATAGCGCATTTTGTTCTGAAGATGTACTTTGGGGATATTGTCTGTAGTATAGACTTTCTGTGCCTGCATGGATAGCAGCAGGCATAGGAATAAACTTATGGAGATTAATCTTTTCATACTAATGTATTTGCGTGGCGAATATAGGAAAAATCATATCAATAGATGTATTTTCCTACGAAATTCTTCACACGTTCGGTGTATTCCTCCGGGTGATCCTTGTAGGACATGGCGTGTGTGGCACCGGGGGCAAGCCACAATTCTTTAGGTTCCGATTTTGCCTCGTAGAGGGGATATACCATCCAGGTGGGTACGTATGTATCTGCATCGCCATGAATGAAGAACATCGGCAGTTTGCATTTCCTGACCTGATTCAGCGAAGAAGCTTCCTTGAAGTTCCAGCCGTATTTCGCGTTGCACAGCCAGCTGGTGGTGTACATCAACGGGAAAGGAGGCAGTCCAAACTGTCCCTTCAACTCGTAGGAGAATTCATCCCACACGCTGGTATAGCCGCAATCTTCCACAAAACATTTCACGAAAGGTTGTTGAGGCTCACCGGATACCATCATAGTGGTGGCGGCACCCATAGAGATGCCATGTACTACCATCTGGGTATTTCCGCCGTAAATATCGTTGGCAATGTCCATCCAGCGCAATACGTCCAGCCGGTCTTTCCAACCCATTTGAATGGCAGGGCCTCCGCTTAATCCCTGATTTTGCAGGTCGGGCAGCAGAATGTTATACTTTAAATCTTTGTTGTAAAGGTAACCTATCATCAGCATACGGATGCAATCGTCCGTATAGCCATGCACGATGACGGCTGTTTTGTGAGTCGGTTCGGGAGCGGCTGCGTAAATGGCATGCAGTTGCACCCCTTCAGGGTTGATAATAAAGGTATCCCGTAAAGCACCGACAGTTTGCAAACTATCTATCCAAGGCTTGATTTGCGGGTACTCGCTGAGCATATACTCATAGGAGCCGGGAATATCTTTCCCTTTGTTGTGCTCCGGTCTCAGCGAGTAGCCGAGCATGTAGAAACTCGCACCTGTGAGGGCAATAATGATAACTGCTAACAGCCCGAGCAGACTGTACTTGATACCTTTCTTCATCTTTCCTTCCTTTCACTCTATTTGTTCCATATTTCCCATGCGGCAAATGCTTGCAACAACAGCATTTCCAGTCCGTTTTTAGTAACGGCGCCGTGAGCCTCACCCTTTTTCATGAAAAGGGTTTCATTGGGATTATATAACAAATCGTAGAGTAAATGGTTGGGAGTTAATTGATCATAAGGAATATCCGGACAGAAATCCACCTTAGGATACATGCCTACGGGTGTACAGTTTACGATAATAGTATATTCCTGCATGATCTCCGGTGTCAGTTCGTCGTAAGTGAGGTAAGACGATTCCTTTTTCGTACGCGATACGAATACGCTTTCGATGCCCAGATTGGCCAGTCCGCGATAGACGGCTTTGGATGCACCGCCTGTACCCAGAATCAGCGCCTTCTTGTGATGGGGTTGCAGTAAAGGCTCAATGGACTGTGTAAATCCTATGATATCCGAGTTGTAGCCGACAAGTTTTACTTTTCCTTTTGGCTGACGGATGATTTTGATGACGTTCACTGCGCCGATCTTTGCGGTATCTTTGTCCAGTTCGTCAAGAAAGGGAATGACCTGCTCCTTGTACGGGATGGTCACATTAAGTCCGCAGAGGTTGGGATTTTCCTCTATGACTTCCATAAAGTCATTGATGTTGGGTATCTCAAAGTTTACATATTCGGCGTCGATATTCTCCGATTTGAACTTTTCATTGAAATATCCGATGGAAAACGAATGTCTCAGCGGATAGCCTATTAAACCGTATTTCTGCATAATTCTCTTAGTGTGCTAACGTTAATAATACTATATATAAGGTGGTAGAGCGGTAATGTGATAGGTGATATCACTTATCACTCTATCACTTTGTCACTTTATCACTCTATTTAGTCGCAGTATAAAGAGTGCATATACCGAATGTCAGTCTGCGGAAATTAACCTGACTGAAACCTGCTTTGCGAATAACTTCCTGCATCACTTCGCCTTGCGGGAAAGCACGGATGCTTTGGGGCAGGTAGGTGTAAGCACTATTGTCTTTTGACAGGCATTTGCCGAGCAGGGGGATGACAACTTTGGAGTAGATGGTGAAAAGTTGTTTCATCGGAAAACGGTCCGGTGTGGAGAGTTCCAGAATGACGAGATGTCCTCCGGTTTTCAGCACGCGGCACATTTCCGCCAACCCTTTGTCCAACCCTTCGAAGTTGCGGATACCGAACGCTACGGTTACAGCATCGAACGTGTCATCGGCAAATGAGAGAGAGGTGCAGTCCTCCCGGGCAAAGGATATTTTGCCCGAGAGGTGCGCCTGTTTTACTTTATTACGTCCCACGTCCATCATTCCCTCTGAGATGTCGGTGCCTATCAGTTCATCAGGCTGCAACTCGCGGCAGGCAAGAATGGCAAAGTCACCTGTACCGGTGGCTACGTCCATGATGCGCTTCGGTTGGAAAGGCTTTAACCAATGGATCGCTTTCCGGCGCCAACTGCGGTCGATGCCTAATGAAAGTGTATGGTTCAGCTTATCATAAGCAGGAGCAATGTTGTCGAACATTTCTTCTACCTGTTCACTCTTCTTTCCGTCCTCACCGTAAGGTTTGATATGTTCCTGGGGATAATCCATGTTGATAGTGTTTAGTGGTTAGTGATAAGTGATTAATAAATCTACTAATCACTTATCACTAAACCGTTTATCACTTATTTAAGTATTCCGTTACGTTTTTCTCGATACGTGAAGCAATGTTGCTGGTATCTTCTTTCACGAATTGCTCTCCGGTGATATGCTCGTACAGTTCAATGTAACGCTCACTGATGGATGCTACGATTTCGTCTGTCATTTCCGGAACTTGTTGTCCTTCCTTGCCCTGGAAACCATTGTCCATCAACCATTCGCGAACGAATTCTTTAGAAAGTTGCTTCTGTGCTTCGCCTTTTTCAAAGCGTTCCTGATAACCTTCAGAGTAGAAGTAGCGGCTGGAGTCCGGTGTATGGATTTCGTCCATCAGGTAAATAGTACCGTTGTGCTTACCGAATTCATACTTCGTATCTACCAGAATCAGACCACGTTCTGCCGCGATCTCAGTTCCTCTGTTGAAGAGTGCCATGGTGTATTTTTCCAATATGGCATATTCTTCGGGAGTAGCCAGACCTTTAGCAAGGATTTCTTCTTTTGAAATGTCTGCGTCGTGTTCACCGATTTCAGCTTTCGTAGTCGGTGTGATGATGGGTTCGGGGAACTTCTGGTTTTCCTTCATTCCTTCGGGCAACTTCACACCACAGATTTCGCGTACACCGCTTTTGTAAGTACGCCATGCGCTACCACAAAGATAACCGCGTACAATCATTTCGATGGGGAAACCTTCGCACATCACACCTACCGTTACCATCGGGTCGGGTGTAGCTGTCTTCCAGTTAGGGCAAATGTCAGTAGTAGCATCCAGGAATTTGGCTGCAATCTGATTCAGCATTTGTCCTTTGAAAGGAATGCCTTTCGGCAAAACAACGTCGAATGCGGAGATACGGTCGGTTGCTACCATAACCAGCTTTTCACCATTGATGTTATAAACATCGCGTACTTTTCCGTGGTACACACTTTTCTGTCCCGGAAAATTGAAATCAGTTTTTGTTAATGCTTTCATCATTGTTATATTTATGATTTGGATATTTTCTATGGTTTTCACCACAGAGTGACACCGAGTCTCACAGAGTTCTTTTCTGCTCTGTGAGACTCGGTGTTACCCTGTGGTGAGTTTTCTTTTTTCCCGTTCGGCTTTGGTTTCCTTATCAAATTTCTCGTAAGCATCTACAATGCGGGTTACCAATTGGTGACGCACAATATCTTTCTTGTTCAGTTCCACAAAGCTGATGCCTTTCACACCTTTCAGGATGCGGAGAGCCTGTACCAGTCCCGAAGTTTGGGAAGAGGGCAGGTCGATCTGTGTCATATCTCCCGTTACAATCATCTTGGTGTTCATACCCATGCGGGTGAGGAACATCTTGATCTGCTGGGTAGTGGTGTTCTGCGCTTCATCCAGAATTACGACTGCGTCATTCAACGTCCGTCCGCGCATAAAGGCGAGGGGAGCAATCTGAATGATATTCAGTTCCATGTATTCTTTCAGCTTGGCAGCCGGAATCATATCCTGCAAGGCGTCATACAACGGTTGCAGATACGGGTCTATCTTATCCTTCATGTCACCGGGCAGGAATCCAAGCTTCTCACCGGCTTCCACGGCAGGGCGACTGAGGATGATTTTCTTGATCTCTTTATTTTTGAGGGCACGTACGGCAAGGGCTATGGCAGTATACGTCTTTCCCGAACCGGCAGGACCTATGGCAAATACCATGTCGTTCTTGGCGAAACCTTCTACCAGTTTAAGCTGATTTTCACTGCGGGGGATGATCGGTTTGCCTGTCACGCTGAATACGATGACGTTACCCGACTTTTCTGCTTGCGGTGCATTTCCTTTGATGATGTCGATGATCACCTCTTCTTTCAATGAGTTGTATTCGGCGCAGTATTTTTCCAGCTTGGTAATGTTTTCTTCGAATGCGCACATCTCTTCTTCATCTCCCAACACTTTGATGACATTGCCGCGTGCAACAATGCGCAGTTTGGGGTACAAAGCTTTTATCAACTGCATATTGGCGTTATTCACACCGTAAAAGATAACCGGGTCGATATCCTCAAGAACAATCAGTTTTTCTATCATTGAATTGTTTATAAGTTCATGTCGTTTTATAGGTAAAACAGTTGCAAATTTAGTGAAACGTTTGGATACTTAGCTGGTTCCGGCTGTTTTTTTTGTTGCAGGCTTCACGATGACGCCTTTTCCATTCTTGGTGCAGTGAATACACTCTTTGCGGAGTGTCCTTTCTTTGAAATCGAAAATGAGATTGGGGTTGAAATGCTGCCCGTTGATGCGGGTTTCAAAATGAAGGTGTTCGGTGCTGGCCCGTCCGGTACGTCCGGTCAGTGCAATGGGTTGTCCGGCCTTTACGACGTCGCCACTCTGAACAAGATTCTTAAAATTATGACTGTATATCGTTTCCAATCCCGAAGAATGGCGCACAACGATTACGTTGCCGTAAGCACTGTAGGGCTTCGACATACGTACAATGCCATCGAAAGCACTGCGTATCGTGTCTTTGGCGCAAGTCTTGATATCAATACCCGAGTGACGGCCGCCACCACGTCCGTAAGGAGAAATCACTTTTCCTCCGGGAAGCGGAAAGCAATAGGCAGTATCAGGTATTTGCTCCAAATGCAATTCTAATAATTTTTCGTTATCGAAAAGCCCCGGTGTAGTAACCCGGATATGATTGATTTCCATTTGCGAGAAGCTAGGTTTCTCTTCAGGCGGAGTATAAGCCAGTGCGAATGATAGTAGCAGAAAGAATATGTTCATGATTAAAGGTCCTTCTCGTTATTCAAAATAGATAATTTCTCCTCCATTTGAAGAAGTATATTTTTTCAGTAATTCCTGTATCATCTCAGCAGCTTCCCGCAGACCTTCCTGTCCGCTGTAACCATTGACGATGGCAAGGATATGCTGGGTGCCTAAATCCATTTTAGTACGTTCGTTGTCACTGGTAGGAGTACCGATACCACCTACGGCATCGCGATAGACCGGAAGTCCTTCGATGTTTAGCACGCCCCGTCCGATACCTTCGAATGGTTCTTCGGCGCGTCCAACTCCCAGTTTGAGGTCAGTGCCCTGTATCTTGTCCGCGTCGAAACCACCGATGGAATAACCGGTGCGCAGGGATACCAGATTAATCAGGTCAACCAATGTATCTATTTGGTAAAGGGCAATTCCGCGCATCAGACGGCGGCGCAAGGCTTCGGCAGAAGGACGGTAACGGCTAGGGTCTTTGCCGCAACGTTTATAAGCTTCGCGGGTAGCTGCAATGGCGGGTTGCAGTTTGATGTCCTCCGGCTGGGTAGTGGAAGTCAGTTCCTGGGTGAAAGTGTTGATTTCTTCCCAAAGTCCTTCGCAAAAGGCTGTATTGGTAACTTCTGCATAGACGGCTGCACCTTTGAAGATGGGGCAGGCATTCTTTATTTCTTCTGATACGGTGATCTGGTACATAAACTAAAACTACTATTTAAACTTTTCATGTAAAACAAAAATAAGATAATCACTCCGCAACTGATGGCAGCATCCGCTAAATTGAATACCGGACTGAAGAATACAAAATTGTCTCCTCCTATAAATGGCATCCAGCTTGGCCAGTTAAACTCAAAAAGAGGAAAGTAGAACATGTCGACCACTTTTCCATGCAGCCAACCGGTATATCCTTCCCCTATAGGTACGAAAGTAGAAATCTCGGTGGGTGTACTCTTACTGAAAATAACGCCATAGAATATGCTGTCGATGATATTCCCGATAGCTCCTGCCAGTATCAACGAAACACATGCAATATAGCCACGCTTATATCTAGCTTTAATAAGTATGACGATATACCATCCAATTGCGATAGCAAATATTGTGCGGGTAATAGTCTGAATGGCTTTAGGCACTATCTGCATACCGAAAGCCATACCGGGATTTTCTATAAAGCGAAGATAAAACCAATCTGTGATATGAATGCTTTCATTATAAAACATATTCGTTTTAACTTCAATCTTTATGACTTGGTCAAGAATCAAAATTCCCAGTACAATGAGAATCGATAGTTGCCCTTTGGACAAAATGTTCTTCATATTAAAAAGTTATGGTTTTGTGTCTACTATCATAATTCCCGATAGTATACGTCCTGATTTAATCCCCAGCCGTCTTGCCGAGAAAAATTCTTCATGCCTCATATAGGTACAAATGCCAGATGTTTCTATTTGCTCGCCGGGTACACCGAAGTCGAGCAACTGCATCCGGTTTGCAGCCCACAGGTCGATATGATGCTTATGTGTTTCCGGCTTCCATTCTGATATATAATCCATTGCAAAACCGTTCATGCGGAAAGCTTCATACACTTCTTCGCCTACTTCAAAAGAAGGCAAGGATATGCCGGGGCCGATACAAGCGATAACATCTTTTCCATCGGTTCCGTAGAGCGCCCGCATCCTGTCGAGAGTGTGTCCGGCTATGTAATTCACCGTTCCCCGCCAACCTGCATGGGCGGCGGCTACCACTTGGTTCTTGCGATCATACAACAGGATAGGAATACAGTCTGCCGTAGAAATACAAATGCACCCCTTGCAGCATGACCGTTCGCTCGTCAGATGTGGCATTGAGATACTTTTCATCAATCACCTCTACCTTTGTACCATGTGTCTGGAACGGAATGACTAATTCTTTAGGCTGTTGAGGCATGGAGTTGCAGAGTAGTTCTTGATTGCGACGGACAGATTCCGCATCATCCCCCGTGTAAGGCGTACAGTTGAAAGAGGCATAATCTCCCTTGCTGAAACCTCCCCGACGGGTAGTTGCGAAACAAAAAATGTTGGAGTACGGTGTCATAACCCCGTATCCCAACATTCGTTTATCTTCTGTCAGAGCAATCATTGCTTGTCATCCTCCCAGTCCTCTTCCTCATACTCAAAGTCTTCCAGGTCTTCCACGTCCTCGTCCTCTTCCACATATTCATAGCTGAGGTCTTCATCCTCACCCATGTCTTTCAACTCTTGCTGGAGTTTGCTTACATCCTTCGGACGGTGAACGATAGCTTCTATTTTGTTGCTATCCTTATTCAACTCTTCCCAAAGAATATCTTTCAGCACGGAAAGTCCCATACCGGTAATGGAAGAAATGAATACATGCGGAACGTTTGCAGGGAGTGTAGGCTCTATTTCGTCCATCAATTCCTGATCGAGCATATCGCTCTTGGTGATGGCAAGTACCCGTTGTTTGTCCAGCATTTCAGGATTGAAAGTGCTCAGCTCATTCAACAAGATTTCATATTCTTTCCGGATATCGTCGCTGTCGGCAGGCACCATGAAGAGCAACAGAGAATTACGCTCGATATGGCGCAGAAAGCGCAATCCCAACCCTTTTCCTGCACTGGCTCCTTCAATGATACCGGGAATGTCCGCCATGACAAACGACTTGCTGTCACGGTAAGAAACAATACCCAGGTTGGGTTCCAATGTGGTGAATGGATAGTTGGCTATCTTGGGCTTGGCGGCAGATACGGAAGCAAGCAAGGTTGATTTTCCGGCATTCGGGAAGCCTACCAGACCTACGTCTGCCAAGAGCTTCAGCTCCATGATTACTGTCATTTCCTGCATCGGTTCACCCGGTTGTGCAAAGCGGGGTGCCTGACGGGTGGCTGTCTTGAAGTGCCAGTTACCCAGTCCGCCACGTCCACCTTTCAGCAGGACTACTTCTTGTCCATGCTCGGTGACGTCACAGATATATTCGCCTGTTTCGGCATTGTATACCACTGTGCCACAGGGAACTTCAATAATCTTATCTTCTCCATCCTTACCAAAACTGCGGTTCTTGGAACCGGATTCTCCATGTCCTGCCAGTGCATGGCGGTCGTAGCGCAAATGCAACAGCGTCCAGTAGTTACGGTTACCGCGTAGGATAATGTGACCTCCTCGTCCTCCGTCACCTCCGTCGGGGCCGCCATTGGGTATGTATTTCTCACGCCTCATGTGCGTAGAGCCTCGTCCGCCCTTTCCGGAGCGGCAATATATCTTTACGTAGTCAACAAAGTTCGATTCAGCCATTTCTTTCCTTACGATTGATTTTAAAATACTTATTTTCTTTTTCGATGCAAAAGTAACGATTCTCCAAGACTACCTCAAACTTTTTTATTCCTTTTTATTTATTAATCCGTAGCGGAGGGCGTTTCTAACTTATTTTTAGCACTACTCGTCTATAAACGGTAAGTGCCGGAGTTGCTTCATCTGTCAATTCTAAAATGATATGTATGTTTTGGCCCGCAGCATCAGCAGGAATATGCACTTTGCATTTTTCCGCATTATCCCCTTCTATTTTTACTTCACCTTCGTAACTGCTTGGTTCAGTATAAACACTCCAATTGTATATCAGTTTGTTACCATCAGGATCAGTTGAACCGCTGGCATCTAAAACCATGGAATTTCCGGCTTTTACCTTCTTAAAGATACATTTTAGCGAACGGTCTCCATCAAGCACTGCATGCGGATGGTGATTCACCGCTTTATAATCATCGGTTGTAGTCCACAACATACGTGCTGCAAAATTATTCCAAATGTGCTGCTGCCATTTGTTGATGGCGGCACAGCCCTCTTTGCAGCTTCCATGCATATAATAAGGGTCATATTGCGTTTCATCTTTCCCGCTGCGCACTATAAAATCCATACCTCGTATACCACTCGTCTTTTGATTGGAGAAACGACCGCCCCATCCTCCATATTCAAGTGAATCGGGTACGTTCAGGCCA
>OGJS01000947.1_pt1 | contig 14614 bp, 20 predicted proteins | sample 1572241 | NCBI WGS metagenome assembly OGJS01 (sample SAMEA2582145, study PRJEB24529) | metagenome | biome: Human gut stool | place: China | collected 2011 | reverse complement strand
TAGTGGTATACACAACTTCTTCACTTTCCTCGGCATCCATTTCAGCCTTATCTTTGTAAAAGCCATAAAGCGATATAGCGAAACCGATAAAGGATTGTAGTAAAAACTGTTCCCATCCGATTTGGTTGAGTTCCAGGGAACCCATAGAACCGGCGATAAGGAACGTACCGATTAACATGTAGCCCATTATTCATCCTCCTATAACATCATCATTGATAAAATAGACGCTACTGCTGCTGCAGCTAAGCTCAAATGCATTCCTGCGTCAATCCATGTCATGATTATCCTCCTAATGAATTCCAGCGGATTTAAACTCCGCATCAACTACTTTCGCATCCCAGCCTAGCGAATGGACAAGGAATGTTCTAAACCCCTCTTTATCGATGACAAAGCTTCGAGATTTCTTACCAGGCGACTGCCAGGAATATGCGAACGGGAATCGGTCTCTTGCGATGCCCTCTCGAGTTGCCGTTAGGCTAACACCAAGTACAGCCGACATTTGGGCGACCGAAATCACTTTTTTAATCATTAATCCGCCTCCGTAACGGTTAAACCGTAATCCACTATAAAAAAATAATGTCGTCATACGCCACGTTGAACACTTCTTGTATCTTTTTGATGTGTAACACGTCGGGGAAAGAACGTTTTCTTTCCCAATTTCCCCACGTATCAACAGATACGCCAATCTGCTCTGCAGCTGTTACTTGCGACCAATTCTTGGACGCTCGTAACATCTTCAATGTGTATTTCATAGGCAACCTCCTTTCTTTTTCAAATCCTGCTTACAGTTATCATCTTACTACGGATAAACCGTAATGTCCATAAATTAAACATAAATTATCGTAAAATTTCCGTAAAATATTGATTTTTTTACGGAAACAACGTAATATATAGTTATAAAAATGCTGGTTTACATAGAAAGGTTTAGAAGATGAGCGATTTAGGTAACAAAGCCGTTATGGCTGAAAATATCCAACGATTAATGGATAGCCGAGGCATAGATCGTAATAAAATCTGCGCTGACTTGGGATTTAAATACACGACCTTTACAGATTGGGTTAAAGGTAACACCTACCCTAGAATTGATAAAATAGAGATGATGGCGAATTATTTTGGGGTTCCTAAATCTCAATTAATAGAAAAGTATGTTGACGATGGGTATTATTCAGATGCGGAAGCAGCCGAATTTGCAGAGTATCTACGTACACGTCCAGGTGCACGCATGCTCTTTTCTGCAGCAAAAGATATTACTAAAGAGGAGATGGAAGAAACAGTTAAGTATATAGAGTTCTTAAAATCTAAACATAAGTAATACACACAAGGGAGAGTGGTAGTATTGGTTATTAACCTTATTTATTGTGACTTACCAAATGCTAAAGCAGTTTCTGAGGAATCAGAAGATGTAGATACTCATAATATCTACATAAATAAAAACCTCCCTCATGATCGTATGAGGGAGGAGATAAAACATGAGCTAAGTCATATTATTCGTGATGACTTTTATGTTGATCATCATGTTAATTTAGTCGAGCGTATGGTTAGACTATCTCAACTTGAAGATGGCGACCTTAACGGAATCGACTTTTATCATCATATTATTTAACACAGGGAGATATAAAAATGAAATTGCGTAAATTATTGCCTTTAACGGTTATGTTCAGTCTATCTGTAAGTACTTCTTTTGCCGCACAGTTTATCGATGTAACTTCGGATACATACAATCAAATATGGAGTGCTGGCCAGTCATACAAGACGGACCGCAAATTAGAAAATCCTGTCAATTACGGTGTTGAACTTCGGAGTGGCGCAGGCGGTGCGGCCGTATTAGTTACACCTGGCACAATCGCAAAGTACATTGCTTACTCTAAAGACGAGCGCCTAATATTTCCTGGAGAAGCATTTAAGAGCGCAGTAGTAAATAGCAATGACTATGTATATATTGCCACTTATGCAATGCATCTTAAGAACCCATTAGCCGGTACTGTAGCTCAACAAGTGCCATCACAGCGATTACTTATTGAAAAAGACGGTAAGTATATTATGCCTGAACAGATGAACTCAGTTATATATGACGCAATGCCACATAGCTATGCTATCGTTTATTACGCTTTCCCTAAAAATGTAGTGCTTAACACACCGTATACAATTAAGTTCATCAACGGCAATGGTGATAAAATTGAAATCCCTATTACTGCAGAAAAGATAGCGGATATCATCGATAAAGAAAATAACTTAGTATTTAAGTCTAATTAAATAAAAAAAATAAGCCCTCACTGCAGTGAGGGCTATTAAAAATATCATACCTTAGAGGTACTCTATTTTTACTCCACAATTATTATAGCATACCTCTAAGGCTATTCACTATACCAAGGAAGATATCTATGGCTATGAAACGAGCTAACGGTTCTGGAACCGTATATAAAATGAAACATAAGCCGTTACGCAAGCCCTACAGGGCTGTAGTAACCTATGGCTACGATGCTAACGGCAAGGCTATTCGTAAATCAGTAGGCACATTTGCCACACAAAAGGAAGCCTACACAGCCCTTGCCCTCTACTCTACCAATCCACCGCAAGAAGAGCAACGCAAAATTACATTTGGCCAATGCTTTGAGTGGCGGATTGAGGAAGCAGAACGCCAGGGGTTGTCTGCTGGTAGAATGAAGATCATCCTTACAATACAAAAGATGGTTAGCCATCTTAACAATATCGAGATGAAGAATATGCGTGCTGCACATTTCCAGCCTATATTTGATAATTCAACACATACTAAATCGTATCAAAAATTAATTAAGGCTATTATTGTGTCTGTAGGCACGCTAGCTGTAAAACAAGAAATTATTCCTAGGAACTACTTCTCAGATATTATCATCAATAAAAACGCTACCCCAATCAAGAAAGCTAACATATTTTCAAATTCAGCCCTCTACGCCCTTTGGCAACACTCTGACGATATAATTGCCAAGCTAACATTGATATACGCCTATACGGGCCTCAGATTGAACGAATTACAGACTATGAAACTTGATAATATCCATTTGAAGGAGCGCTACATGATTGGCGGCTCTAAAACGGAAGCCGGCAAGGATAGATGTATTCCTATCGCGGAATGTATCTACCCTTTCATCAAGGAACTATATCAGCAAGCCAAATTTAAGCGTGTAGAGTGCCTTTTAGATAAGGTGATACATAAGGATACCTACCGGCGTGAAATGCAGCGTATGTGCCAAACTCTTAATTTAGGAGAACACAAACCGCATGATACACGCCACACCTTCATATCGATGGCCAGCAATATTGGAATCGATGAAATTATCATCAAGCGGATCGTTGGCCACTCAAGCAAGGATAATATCACCCAGGAAGTTTACACGCACAAAACCATACAACAATATATTGATGCGGTTAACCGATTACCACATGGCGAAGCCCTCCTAAAGGGTGAGCAACGGTTGAGCAACGCTGACGAAATTTAGTAATTTTTGCCAATTTTGAAAAACAAAAAAGCCAGTAAACATAAGTGTTTACTGGCTTTCTACGTTTGCGTTCTTATTCAGCGGAAATATTTTATAACATACGACTATCCGCATAATTACTGCATTTCTTTAATTTTAGGTTGAGCAACGGTTGAGCAACCGTTACAAACTTTGCAGAGATTTAAAGGGCTAATCACCTTCTGACGCGCCTTCTGTTACACGATTTAAATAGGATTCTTTTCCATACAATCGTTCCATACCTTGGCGAGTTACAAGCCACATTTTCCCCGACTTTTTAAACTCGCCTTCTTTAAATCCATTTTTTACACGGCCTCTACAATTCTGTTTCAATGCATCAGCCGTAACATTCCATCGTTCTGCAGCTTCTTGTGTTGTCATTACATCATCTAGTTCAAATTTCAATTTCATCACCTTCTAACTAAACGTTTAACAGCTAGTATCAAAATAATAATAGTTGCTATATTAATCAACCATTCTATATATTGCATAATTCACCTCGTTGATTTACAATGATGTTGAAAAGGTGGCGGGGCTTTCACCCGCCTGCTTTTTACTACTCCTTGCTAACAAGTTTTAGTATTGCTAGTGCCAGTACCAGTGGCGTTAACGCATTTGCTAAACTTGTTAGCTTTTCTATTATGTCCACTTGTATCACCTCCTTACAATATTATTATACCCTATATCGTGTATAAAGTCAACTATTTTTATAACAAAAAAAAGCCTACTAACTTAGATAATAACTAAGTTAGTAGGCTTTTGCGTTTTACTGTACTACCAGGAGTCCACCTGCTCCTGCTCAGGAGATATACGGATCACCTCTCTATCGATGAATTACTACTCCGATTATCGCTCCCGCTCCCACTACTTGGGATAGGTTGCGTTGCATTCGTAGTCGCTTGATTGTTCTCTTGTCGTTGTCGATTTGCCCTTTCAATTCGGTCAAAGAGTTCTGCATTTCTGACAAGGTAACTTCTTGCTTCATGGATAGCATTTTGGCTTTCATCAATTCGGTTTCCAATGTCGATATTGTATTGTGCGCTTCGCTCAATTCTTCCTTTTGCTTCATGACTAAGCTTTGAGCTTCGGTCAATGGAATACTGGATGTCTCGATTAAGCTTAACGCTTTCGCGTTGTTGGCTTTCAATTCGTTCCACTGTGTTAAGGGAATCGTTATTGTGCCCTCCGCCTGGTTGGTAGAGGATATATCCGATGCAAAGCAAGGCGAGGCACACAATACTACCGATAAGAATATAGCGGTTACGAGTGCGATCAAATAGGCTTTTGATTCTTTCATACATCACATCCCTCCTGCGTAATCGGTAATACCCCGTGCAATAGCTCGGACGATCGTATCTAAATCATTCGTAAGCATAGCATGGTCTTCTTCATTGTCAATAAAAGCCATTTCAACAAGAACGGCTGTTGCATCCGTGCCATTCAGTACCCAAAGGTCATCACGTTTTTTAACGCCCCTATCTACTGTATTAATACTTCGGATAATTTGGGATTGGATATCATTAGCCAAGCGTTGCCCATTGAAGGACTTGTACAAAGTTTCAGTACCACGAGCTTCTGTATTGAATGCATTACAGTGAAGAGATACAAAGATATCTGCGCCCCAAGAATTAGATTCGGAACATACAAGCCCTAAATCATCATCTTGCAAGGTACGTACTTCGCATCCTGCTGTTTCAAGATACCGAGCCAACATTTTGCCCGCATCACGTGCTACATCGCATTCACGTGTACCATATACGGGGTTAACTGCGCCACTATCTAAGTTAATATCGTGGCCAGGATTAATAAATACTTTCATCGTTTATCCTCCTCTTCTAATTTATCAGGAATGCCGTTATTGTTCTTGTCTAGCCAAAGCCCTAAGAAGCCTACAACAGCCATTAATACGCTAGGGATGAATATATGATCTATGATATTAAGCCCTACGTTGATCAGCTTGTTCGCCTCGTCAGATACGTACCCACTAACAAATGACATAACATATTGAGTTATTACCAATAGAATAGGCGCTAGCATGACGAGGACTAGCGCCCTCGTTGCTAATACCCCGGTTGGTCGTATGCCGGCTATTCGGATGGACTGATATGACCGCTTGATGCGGTTAATGATAGCTAACTTATCCATTGCCCCTCCATGCTCTGATAATCTCTAACATACCTTGGAATACCTTTCCAAAGTCGATGAGGTCATCTTCAACCATTTCACGTAAGTTCTCAATAATTGACCAACACTCGGAGAAGAACGGAAATAGCATAAACATAAAGGATATGATATGGTCCAAGAAGAGTTCAGTATTTGGGATAGGTATATTTGGTAGCGATTCAAATACTACCGATAAGACCATCCAGGCTGGGTACTGAACGCATAACTTCGTCAGTAAATCGGATCGTAAGCGTTCACTCATTAGGTACCTACGTTTCAGCCCTGTAGTCGCGTCAACATATCCACCCTTCCCCCATCCATACCATGCGAGCGTTGTAAGTAATGTAATAGGTGTATTGTTCCTGTGATTATCCTTGTTGTACCTAAGCACCTCCGCTGTAATGCGTTGCGCTGCGTCAATGAATAGCAGTACCGTCGTTAATATGATGATAACGCCCATACTGACAATATGCTCATGTGACACACCGCTAATCAGCATTAGTATAATATCGTTCAATATATCCATTCACTCCCCCTATGCTTTGCTTAATTATTTACAAACATATCTATGAGTTGATTCATCAAATACAATCTCTTTGTTTTGAATTAATTGCACCGGGAACGCCCCATATAAAGGCGTGCCAATTTTAGGCACTATGTGATATACGCTACTATCCATTAATGTCAATAATTTAACCGTGTTTATTGTTTTAATGAAAATAGGCTGATTGTCATTATTCTTGACTAAGCTAGAATAGTATTCCGTAAAGTTGGCCCTATCCAAATATAGATATTTCGTATTAGAAGATGAGATGTAAATTTTATCTATATCTGTTAGATTTAGGTTGCCGTAGAAGCATACTAAATCGCGAGCTTGCGTATCATCTATGTTCGAAATATCTATATACAGATCTCGCCCATACAAATTGTATACGGCTTTATTAAGTTCAAACTGTTTATCTGGCTCGCCCAACACCTCTGCTCGATTGCCTTTGATTGTGTGCTCTGACACTTTTGTGCCTGTAAAATTGAGGTAAGTGAGTTTGATGTCATCTTCATCTAAAGATGGAATAGTAACGTTACAAGTTCCAGTACTGTCTAACGTGAAAGGCGTATCGTTTCCGACTACCTTAACGCTGTAATGCGGTTCGCCTGTAACAGATACCTCTTGTTGCCCTTGAATGACACTAGGAACAGTCAACGGCTTAAACTCAGTACGAGGGAACGGTTTACCCATATTACCGATTAAGGCGGTGAGTACATCGTCAACGCTGGTACTTTCGCACCATACATTACCTTGTAGTAATAGCTGACGAGCATTGTCAGCCGTAGCGTTTGCTCCGTCCTACCCTTTAGGACCTTTTAAGGACTCTAATTGCTCGGGTGTAAAATCTTCATATTGGAATGGGTCACCCTTTTGGCCGGGGTCACCTTGAGGACCTTGTAAGCTATCAAGCCATTCCTGTTCAGTACCTCGGAACCCATGAGCTACTGCAATAGCATAGGCGCTTTTACCTAAGCCCTCGATAAGTGGCAATGTAGTTTCCTTATCGAGTTTTAAAATTATTTCGTTTTCCATACCTAGTACCTCCTTACTCGTGCATTGAAATATCTGGAACGATGGTGACTGTCCCCTGCCCAAGCTTTATCCATTCCTGATCATTGTAGATAAATGCATCGTATAGGTAATCGCCACCCTTTAAATGGGCCTTAACGGAGTCCTTTCCGCTGATGAAGAACCCTACCTGATTAGACTGTACCACAGGTGTTAACTCTAATTTCATATCATCATAGGGCCGTTTACGAATTTTGCACACGGCCTCATATTGGCTTAGGTCCATATCGGAGCCAGGTGGTACGACGTAGGTCATACTGAAGTCCTGACCCGCGTATAATGTGATATCTTGTTCTACCATATAGACCTCCTCAGATTTCCATTTCGTCGGTTGAAGGAACGTTCTCAGTCCCATCTAGTTCGCAGATTAATACCTGTGTAGTTTTGACAGATTGAGGGTCTAGCGGTGTACCTACTTCCCCCCTATAATTGGTATCAATTATCACGCTATCGCCGTTCCAGTTGATATAGTGCTGAGCATACCCGCCTGTGGGGGTGTGAATATCTAAGATAGGATATACATAACACATACCAGGTTTCTTAATTCGCTGGAATTTAATGGTACCCATTTCATAGTCGACCTTACTAAGAAGCGTATCGCTGTTAAATTCCTTACGGATAATCTGAGCAATGCGAAGAGTCGGTAAGTTGCTGTTATACATAGGTACGCCGTATTTATCGAATACCTCTAGCCCTGAAGTACCTGTTTTAGGCATCCGGCTAGAGTATACATAGATTTCAATAGAATCGGTAATCTTACGAATGTCCTCAACGCGATCACATTCAAATGTCACCTGTAAGTAATTTGTCCAGTGGTCGATTCTATCCGGGTGTCTTTGATTACGAATTTCTGTAAGGCGCACATGCCGTAGAGGAGCGCTACAGGATAATGCATACGCGTAATACTCATCCGGCTTTCTTAAACGAATAGGGATATACATAGCAACCTGATACGTGCCCCTAGGAGTATTAATATATGCAATACCGTCGCCTTTATATAAATACTCAAATCCCGATTCCACCCTTCTATCATGTAACGGTAGATTTTTTAAATTGATTCGATATTTTAGATATAGACAGGATTCGTTATCGTTAATCGTCAAAATATCGTCTGCGTTTCTGATTTCAAAATAGTTCATATCACATCACCCCATATAATAATGCAATTTTACAAGGCCGTCCTATATACTGCTCCGCACTGGGATGAAGAGCCCAGGAGATGGTATCGTCAGTTACTTTCAAATCATATAGGTTAGTAAAGCCCATAATATTGACATCATTATCATCTGTGTATGCGTTAAGGAAATACCAAATATGTTGCCCCTTGGCTAACTTTATCGTTGCCTTACCACTAGCCTCAATCGTGTCAAATCGTTTCACCCCAACGATTCGAGTTAATCTGTCCGTAATTGAAATGATTTCCGATCCATTCTTATCAAATACTTGTATTCCAGCTGGCACAGTATCACCTTTCTTTCTAAATAACGAAGTCAGCTTTTCTTTTAACCACTTAATTAGTCGTCCCATAGACCTAACCTCACTCTCAGTACATTGTTATCATCAAATACCTGGATTAAGTTGTCCGATATCTCAACACGAGCGCCACTCGTCTTAGTTCGGAGCGTGCCAATGGTTGCCGTAATAGTGTCTAGGCTATTTACTTTTAGCTTATCTGCGGTAACGCTATCCGCTTGAAGTTTATCACTGCTAATGGATAAGGCTTGTATCTTATCCGCACTTACAGAGTCGGCTTGGAGCATACCTTCCGTGATGATGTTGTTCTCGAACAGTGCCTGGCCGGTTACGTGTAATAACTTGCCGGCGATTCGAGTACCTTCAGGGGATAAGTTAATCCGACTAACAATTTCCGTGCCGTTTAGACTGCCGATAGCCTGTGTCACTCTAAGGTCAATGCCATTGGATAGTGTAGTAATTTGGCCAGATAAGTTCTTATTAAGGTCAGTTACCTTTTGGGTAATCCCCTTATCAAGTTGGACTAATTTAGATTCGAACCCATTTACAGAGGTTTTCATCGTTCCAACTTCAGCGCTCATCGCCTGGATGGATTCGTCCATCGCCTTTAGCCCCAATGCTTCCGCATCAAGTAGGCTCTTATCAACTCTATCCTTAATAGTGACCGACTTCTCAGCCACTAAGCTACTACCGAACACATCGACGTATTCACACCGCACACGATACACCCCGGCCTTATTGGAGTAGGTGAGCATGCTTGACGTGGTTTCTAAATCGTCCGTACGATCATCACCGATAACGTGGCAACGAATAACGTATGCCTGTGGTGGCTTTGCCCCAAAGTATAGACTGAACCCTCCGAGTTGGTCCTTGACCTCGAACGTAGGCGCCTCTAACTGTGGCAAGTTATACGAATATGTTGCCGGCGTTGAGTACTTGCCTAGCGTACTTCGGGCGTACAAGTACACCGTACCGCTTCGTTTAGTAAGCGGTAGGTTAGCAGATGTACCTTTCACCTTTGCAAGAAGTGCGTTGGTATCCTTGCCGGGATCATTATCTGTACGCAGTTCGTAGTAATCTACGTCAGTGTTCAATACATCGTTCCATGATGCGGCGGCGAGGTCCTTGAACGATACTGTAAAGTTCTTAGGCATATCCGGTACTTCGTCCATAGCCTTTACTACGACGTCGACTACCTGAGCGGTATCGGAACGATTACCGAACCTATCCACGGCCACGGCCTTAACCTCGTATTCTTCACCAGGGCCTAACGCCTTGATGATGACCTGGCTGTTACTACTGCCCGCATACTGCCAATCTTGACCTGTTACAACTTGGCCGTTCTTAGATTTCAGTTTGTACCACACCTCAGCACTGTCAAAGTTGCCAGGGTTAGCCGGTGGTTCGAACATCACTTGAAGGTCATAGTACACGCTCTTATCAGCGGTTAGGTTATAACGGCTAATAACATGTAGGTTCTGCACATCGCCAGGCGCTTGCATCTTAGGGATGACGATTTCCTTAGTAACCCCTGTAGTGAGTTGCCCTAAATCGTTAATCGCTTGTACCTTAACCTCGTAGGTATCCCCTAACAGTACGTCAGATATCTCGGTGCTATTAGGTGATGCGGGGAAGTTCCCAACGTATTTCCAGGTATCGCTTTTAGCGTTCCGATAGTTAACCACCACGTTGGTTATCTTGCCATCACGAGGCAGTTGCCAACGGACTGCTATCCGTGAGTACATAATGCCGTTAGCTCCGTATACATCACTCACAAGGCCGATATCCTCGATATCGCTACCAACCTCAGACTTATAGTCGATAGTTGGTACAGTCCCATCATCACTCGTATACACTTCTGGATAGTATTCCATGCACTGTATTTTACGAGTAAGGTCGGTACCGCCTTCCGTGATAGCTAGCACCCTGAATGGTTTAGCCGCCTTGGTTAACTCACCAAAGGCGTACACACTGCCAGGTTCGACTGTAATCGACTCCTTAACGGTTACGTTATGACCAATCACACTCAACACTGTGAGCGTAGTTACCGCATCCGTGGCGCTGTTACGAATCAGTAGTTGGTACTGCTTACCAGGTAATGTCGATATGTCCTTATCAAGGGTGATCGTGCTACCTGTAACAGCCACTACTCGACCACCTTCGCCCCATTCAGGTACGTCATGTTGGATAAGGATAATATCCCCTATCGTACACGCTATGGCATCCGTGAAAGCCTCGATAGTAACCGTACGCACTTCGTACTTATTGCATCGTAGGTAGTGCTTACCATGTTTGAAAGCTTGGTCTAGGCTAGTACATCCCATGAGCTCTATTTGTGCAGGATTGGTAAGTGTATCCGATTCGTCGTATGTATCGCCGTATACCGGGATAACATCACGTTCGTAGTCCTTATCCATATTAAGGAAGGAGATTTCCACGGAATTGGCACGGCTTTGGATACCTTGGAACTCTTCAGAGAAGCTGCCTTGCTTAATGTTGGCCACCGTAAATAACTGTACAGGCGTTGACTTATAATCGCTAACACATGTGAAGCGTGTCCCCTGCGGAATGACTTTACCTCGGCCAACGTTTTCCGGATATTTGAGTGCGTCCCATAATCGGCTAGCGCTATCGTATATATAGTTGAAGGTGAATCCGTTCTTATCGCAATTGCTTGCCCAGGCTTTAAAAGCGTCATAGTCCATGCGCCCATGAGGTTGCCCAAACACGACGTATTCATCGCCAAACTTACGAGCCATATGGAGTAGATCATATGCAGCCCATGCCGGATTATCTGCACGTTGGACTTCGTACTTTTGTTGATATGGATTGAACACATACACGGTGGAGCGTTCTTGTACCCAAGATACTTCAGGGTCTGAGCCATTTAACTGAGATGTGGCCAAGGCTTTAATACCAATAAGTGCTTTACCTGGATGCACGAAGTCATCGTATATAATCTGCGTTAACTGGTTCCAGTACACCTTATTGTTGTAACGAAGGGTACTGCCGTCCTTACTAGAGCATCGAACCCGGACTTCGTATTGTGCCTTATCAAGGTTATCGAATCGGTACACACGATAGAACGCTGTATTCGTTGCCTCCTTAACGATCCCCTTATAATCGCCCTCAGCGATTTCCGCATCAGACTTTTGACGTGTAAAGGACCATCCGTCACCGGACTTCTTAACAAAGGCTTGCATCCCTTTTTGATTGGAGAGTGGTAATTTATGCCACTCTTCGTTTTCACCTACTTTACGAATTTCCGCATCAAGAGTAACAGACGTCGCGTCCATACCGCCAGTATCGTTGGAGTAATACAGGCCATTCGGGAAGCTGATAGTTAACTCGATAGCGTTGCACGCATCTCCTTGAACACGTTGCGTACTCCATCCTGTCTTGAGCTCATAATTGAGTACTTGGTCTGCGTAGTTATCGTTGAAGTTAGGGATAACAGTTTGGTCATTAGTACCTAGTCGGATATCCACTTGCACGTCCTGGTAGTTACTAATAGGGTTAGCATTGATACGGATATCCTCGATTTTAGATAACTCGCCTTCACCGGCACAATATAAGAGGTTTAGGTACTGCTTTTCGCCATCACTGATAATGTGACGAGATAAGAGGAGCCCCGCGCTCTTCATTCGGCCGTACGTAACGGCTAGAGGGTACCCTTGCCCGGTTACAGTTTTCGCCCCTCCCCATCCATAGGTATTAGCCTGTGCGGAGTCCGTATGGGACCGGTCAGCCTTTGGTTGGGTTAACTTATTGACGAGCATATTGCCAATCATACCAATGGCCATGGAGAGTACGGTGCGCCATATTAGGCTTTGGATACCAAATATCGCACCACTAGCGATACCGCCTGTGGCGATACTAAGGCCTATGGCTAAGATGATTCCAAAGAACTTACCATCAATCTGTGGCATGGCCACGATATAATCGCCATCGTTTACGATAGTATCAAGCATAGCCTCTTGGCCGTTAATGGAGTATACCCAGTCGCCATCTTGTTGAGCATAAAAGCTCAAAGGCCTATTCGCCTTATAAGGGCGGTATTGTGTTTCATGCTGATCCGGTTTAAACGGATTCCTTACTAGCACTACATTAATCATCGGCTACTCCTTTCTATCGTATATATGCTTAAGCCTAGGAACGTATTTAGAAATATGCTCGATACATACACCGCTTGGCTTAGTCGCGTGAATGAATCGGCCATCGCCTAAATACACGCCAACGTGGTCGAGTTCTTTACCTTTTAACGAAAAGACCAGGATACTGCCCTCGGTAGGTTCCTTGACCTCTTGCCACTCGTCCATAGGAATATCTGTGTAGTTTGGAAGCGTAACACCATTACGGCGATACACCTCGGCCACTACATCCCAACATTTCAGCTCATCAAATGGAGTACCAATCATGTCAGTCATATCACTTGTTAGATGCATACAGACCTCCCTGTGGAATCGTAGGTTCGCCACCGAAACGAACGCTATTACCTAGTGCTCGACATCGTGACAATGTCTTATTACACTCGGTCTCGGTGCCCTTGTATCCGCACTGAACACCTTTGAATTTGAAAGGGCAGAAGTCCTTCATAATACGGACCAAAGGGAACCTACGTGTAAAACTGAAATCCGTACCTAGCGTGAACTCCATCCATTCTGCATTAGCGACGGAGCCAGTAATAACAAAGTGTTCCTCTACTTCGCACACATTTGGCACGTTTGTATTTATTACGCGGACAATGACATCTGCACCGGTGAACCCTTGATTATCCTCAGCCAGGCGTTGTATTGTCCGTGTCACATTAGATACGGACAATTTAACGTTTGGTAGGTCAGTCGAGTTATGGTTGACGTCCGCTAATTTGAACGGAAACGCTATATATTTATTCCCTTGAAAGGTAATATCCTCCGTGTTATATACTAGCCGAACAATATCGCCTTTATATTCAATGTCAAGGAGCATGAGCCATACACCTGTGGCGTCTATTTTGTTTTTCTCAACAATAGATGCAGTTGAAAGTGTTAACATGTTATGCCTCCTGTAATTTAACGGTACCAACCCATGTGCCGTAGTCGTTCGCAGCAAAATCTAATTGATCACTGAAACGTACCTTGAGGGTTTCATTCGTTTCAGGATTCGTCCAATCGAATACCGTCGAACAGTTAACCTCATCGAAAAATGCTCTTAGCCGTAAGTACTCAGAGGTAGGCACCTTATAGTTCACGTTGTATGACCGTAGGGCCTTAGTAGTCTTACGGCGGCTGATTATCGTCATATTTTCTACTTGGCCTTTATATGTCATATCTGGTGTAGTTTCTTGGATTGGATATATTGGATATCTAATGTTTGGAAATGTTGCCATGATTAACCTGCGGCTGCTTTAATAGCATCCCGCGCACCTCCTTTATTATTTGTTACGGCTTTAACCATTACATCGATGATGTAGTTTTCTCCGTCAAATCGCGAGCTTTGTTGTTCAGACTCAAGAGCTTGGCCAGACTGATTAATGATATTAACAACTACGTTGTTACTTGTAGTGCCGCCCATCAATCTGCGAGTTTCGCTCGCAGTGTAAATGCGATGCGATCCGGAGGATTGTAATAATTCCGGTCCGTTTTCACCGACCAGCATAAGTCCCGGGTTTGTTTTCCCCCCGGCAGCAAAACGATTGCCTGTAAATGCAGAACTAAATGAACTGCCGCCAGCAAATGATGATGTCCCTTTTGCAACACCTAGAGAACCGATTCCGTTAACTACTCCACCGAATAGGCTTTGTAACTTAGGCATTACATATTGTTGGAATGTTAGCTGAATCATCATCTTAATAATGGCATTTGTCATATCCTTGAATATGTCCTTAATG
>OGJS01000936.1_pt1 | contig 14759 bp, 6 predicted proteins | sample 1572241 | NCBI WGS metagenome assembly OGJS01 (sample SAMEA2582145, study PRJEB24529) | metagenome | biome: Human gut stool | place: China | collected 2011 | reverse complement strand
TAACAGAAATACTCAAATAAAAAATGAAACGTATTGTTTTTTTAGATTATGTACGCGTATTCGCATGTTTCCTTGTCATTTTGGTCCACGCCAGTGAAAACTTTTATGGCGCTGCCGGATCTACAGATATGGTAGGACCTCAGTCTTATTTGGCCAGTGAAACAGACCGGCTATGGGTAGCAGTTTACGACGGTTTCTCACGCATGGCAGTACCACTATTCATGATTGTTTCCGCCTTCCTCCTTGCACCGATGAAAAAAGAACAGACCACATGGCAATTTTACCGTCAGCGCTGCTTACGCATCCTGCCACCATTTTTTATTTTCATGATACTCTATAGTACCTTACCAATGTTGTGGGGAGCGATCAATGGAGAGACATCATTGAACGATATGTCGCGAATATTACTGAACTTCCCATCACAGGCCGGACACTTATGGTTTATGTATCCTTTGATCAGTCTTTATTTGTTCATACCCATCATATCACCGTGGCTGAGTAAAGCCACAAAGAAAGAAGAGCGTTTCTTCATTGGGCTATTCCTGTTATCAACATGTATGCCGTATCTCAACCGCTGGTGTGGTGAAGTATGGGGGCAATGTTTCTGGAATGAGTACCACATGCTATGGTATTTCTCAGGCTATCTGGGATACCTCGTATTGGCACATTACATACGTGTTCACCTTACATGGAACCGTTCCAAACGTCTCACCGTAGGAGGTATTCTAATGATTATCGGAGCTGTATGGACCATTTATTCATTCTATATCCAGGCTGTGCCCGGAGAAATTCTTTCCACACCTGTAATAGAAATAGGATGGGCTTTCTGTACAATCAATTGTGTGCTTCTTACAACGGGTACATTCCTTATTTTCACATGCATCAATCGCCCAAATCCCCCACGAATTCTAACAGAAGCATCAAAACTCAGCTATGGCATGTATCTCATGCATATATTCTGGCTCGGGTTGTGGGTAACAGTATTCAAACACACTCTGGCACTGCCTACCGTTGCGGCTATACCTTGTATTGCAGTGAGTACATTCATTTGCTGTTTCGTAACAGCAAAGATCATCTCATTTATACCGGGCAGTAAATGGATAATAGGATAAATATCAAATTGTTTATGAAAAAAGTGGGGGCTGATCTAAAGACAGCCCCCAATACTTCCATCAATCGAATTACGACGCCAGTCAATGGGATGATATCAAATACACTTTCGCTCAGTTGGCCTCGCTTCTCAGCATAAGGGTGACCATTTATAATGGCCTATTCTGCCATTACAAATTCTATGATTGTCCGGCCTTGAGTAGCGACAATGGGTTTCTTTAAGTTATACTTAACACCATTTACCAGCATGGTGGATAGCTTACTGCCTGTTCCTACCATCTTAACATCCAATGTCCCCATCTGATAACGCAAGTCTTTAAGTTCTTTAAAACCCAAATCTTTCATCAACTTAAAGTTGGGTGCAAAAGTTACCCCCGAAGTTGAAAATGACATACCAAGCAAACCACTGAAAACCATGTTTATATACCCCGTAGCCGACCAAGTCTGATCATATACAGAATTCCATTGGCCACCCTGCTGCCAGCCTCCATCAACCTTGCCCGTATCCTCATTATATATTTCATAAAAGCAGTTATTACCCTTATTGATGGCTAAATCAGCAAGATTCATCATCTCCTTCATGAAGATGTCATCTCGTCCACTCTTGCTACAGGCATCCGCCCAAAAGCCATTGACAAATGGCCACACAATCTGATTATGGCGACCGGGATGCTCCTTTGAGAAACGTTTAAATGCTGGATAAATGGAAGGCAAACCGTATTTTCCCATATAAACTCCGTTGATGATTTTTTTTGCTTCCTGAGGAGTCACAACCTGGAACAAAATAGCTAAAGAAATACCCAATCCTTCCTGATAAGCATGCACTTTGCCATTTCCATCAATCAGATAGTTCAAACGGTTCTGTTTCTTATCATAGAGATATTTACGTATATTTTCCTTTTGGATAGAGGCCTTTTGCTTATATTCCTTAATATTCTTCTTATCTCCTAACACTCGTGCCATATCAGCCAACAACTCATATGCTCGAAAATAAATACAATTTGTGCTCAAACACTTGATAGTCTTTGATCCTGGATGGTCCAACACATAAGAAGATTTATTGGTAGGTTCGTAGATGGGCTCTTCATATCCGGCAATACCGTCGTTGAAAACCGAAGGGCCTGTGAATAGACCGTATTTCTCATAGGCTTCCTTCTCCAATTTCTTCATTGTATTAGCAGAAGCTATATAAGCTTGTTTCAGAAAGTTAAGATCGTTGTTTTTCAGATAGAAATCATAGGCAGCCATAACCCAGATAATCTGATCCCAGTATTGATGTCCTATCAACTTCCGGTCATCGATTGTAACACTCCAGAGAGAATAAGCGGTTTTCTCCGGTATAAGTAGACTGGCAGCATTCCAGGCATTGATAGAAACATCACGTGTCCACTCACCGCCATATTGTCCCCCGGCTTTAATCAAACTGTCAGGGGCATTTTTATATAATGTCTTAGTAGCAAGTGTAAAGGCTTTATCGACTAACGGAGTTTCCGTTGTCAGTTGCTGAGCATTTACTTCTGCCGCTATGAAAAAAGCTGAAGCTAGAACAAAAAGACTTTTCATAATATTCTCGTTATTGATATAATGTTATATACTTATTAAAAAACTGCAAACTCATAAATACGTGTGTCCTTGCCATTAGCGGCCTGTACCGGTTGAGTAACCAACAGACGCAGATAGCGTACCTTCTCAGTCTTACCCAAAGAACGGTTGATAACATTCTGCTTGTTTCCGGTTACAAAGTCCAATGTGCGCCATGCTTCATTCGGGTTATTCCGGCCTTGCAAGAAGCAGCTGCCAGTGATATAAGAATAGCTTTCCTGAGCAGCATTCACCATCTTCCAACCGCTTATTTCCTTTTCCATTCCCAAATCAAAATCAATATAGTTAGGAAGCATAGAGGTATCGCACCATTTAGTATTCTCGTTTCCATCAATGAGAAATGCAGGTTTCTCATTGTCGTTGGTATATCCCGACCAAGCAACGATATGTTCCGGTTTCAACAGATTGATCTTCAGTTCTGCTGTCTTCTGCAAGCTGGTATCATCTTCATTGGCAGTCTGGAATAAAGTAGATAGTGCTTTAACAGGTGCATATGGTTCTTCAACCAATGTAGCAGCAAAAATAACAATATCTTTATTATCGGGCAGGATAACCTCAGTTGCTTTAGCAGGGATGTCAATGGCAAACTTGAACATATAAGTAAACTCATAAGCATGATCTCCCTCAGCGGAATGGCGGTGTGTACCGACATAGGCCACTTCTGCATCTTTCAAATAGCCTTGTGTATGGCCTGTATGCCCCCATTGTCCGATGAAACCGGTATAAGAAGGAACGACAATCTCCTGCAAATTCTTCCCTGCCTGGAATACGCCTCTAACATCTTCTTCAGCAGTTGCCGCAGCAGCCAGTATATACAAACGGTTATAGGAATGTCCGGCAGGCAGTTGCAAGGTATTTCCGCTACATAACATACCATTCATTTCTTCTTTTGTTTCCAGATGGAAAGGAACACGATTAACAGTTATATCGGCAGGTATTAATTCAGCGGCATAAGAATAACCGGCTTCGAAATTAGCCTCCCAACGAAATTCGTTCCAGCTGAAACATTTACGGTCATAATTGAGAGGCAGTTGTTCGCATCGCAATTCTTCCTTCTTATTATCATTGAAACGGACTTTATAAGTCTTGATACTGTTGGGCTGTATGGAGACTTCCAGCTGATTATCGCTGAAGTCCGCACTTCCTATACTCTTCTCCGTACCATCCGCTTCAACGGCACTTGTAATAGTTCCTGCAAATGTCAGCACTGCATTTTGTGGAGCTTTGCCACCCGTTTCGTACACACGCACCACATATTCGTCCGAACTTTCCGCTTTCTTCAAAGCTTTGATGACAACGTTACTATTGTCCGAAGATGCGAAAGAGAAGGCTTTGCCCAATGTTCCGGAATGTTTCTCGGCAGCAAAAGCCTTCAGACGCTGATTCAATACTTCAGACTCCTTAACGACCTGCGCCTTGTCCAAACCGCCGGCATGCCCTACCAAACTATAAGTGAAAGTATGATATCCCAGGTCCTGACGGTCCTGATACGGATAGTTGTTCTTAGTCTCGGGTGTATGAAGCAATGTCAGGCGGAGTGTATGATTATCAGGTTTGTCCCAGCCATATTTACTGTCATTCATAATAGAAACACCATAACTGCCGTCACTATCGGTTAAATCCGCCCAATATTGGGCATATACTTCATAAGCGGTCAATATATTATTACCTCTCTGAACGCTGCCTATACCCAGATCGTAGGTCGCCTTCTCGTTATCAACATTCAAGGGGAATTCTGCTTTCAGCAGTGCATTCGTTGACTGCCAGTTTATCTCATTGTAAAAGTCTATACGGTCAGCCAATTCTCCCTCGTAAAGCCGGATATACTGACGGAACAACGATTTGCCATGGCGCTTTTCTATACACAAAGTCTTGCGCAGGGCACCATTCTCACACAGATTCATTTTCACATCTTCAGTAATAGAAACAGGTGCACGGTCAATAGTCTTTTTCAGAATCTCCCAAGCTGGCCAATTATATGATTCATTCTCAGTAAAAAGAGCCAGACGAATAGATTTGCCGTCCTTAACAAGTTCTTTATTATTTTTCTTATCGTAAAGCGAGATTATATCTCCCTGCTTATCCAATGAGATTTTATAGACAGAGTTCTCCACTGTTGTTTCTGAAACAAAAGAATCTGCCTGCTTCTGGCTTCCGGAAAGTCGGACATCATACACGGCATATCCTGTAGCAGGTACAGTTGCTTCTATCAATAAATACACAGTTCCATTCCGGTAAGAAAGTAATTGGGAAGCAACTTGCTTGCCTTCCGCATTATAAACACTGACACCTTTAGGGAATTTGGGAGCTTCAATCGCTACCTCCGCTACATCCGTCACCGGAAATCCGAGTGCATTGTAGAACACAACCGGAATCCCCTTGACGCGAGTATCCATTTTCTCAGAAACAGCCCCTACCGAAGCTGTCAGAACACCTGAAAATTGCTTTAATGAAAGCAATTCATCATTCCACGAAAACTCATAAGCACGTGGGATACTGGTACCGGTAAGGTCATCATGGAATTGGTGGAAAATGAAACGCTTCCATGCTTCTGTCAGACTTTCACCCGGATAACCGGCTATACCCAACCAATCTGCTGCTACGGCCGCTCTTTCGGCAGCATCTCCCAAAAGTTCATTCTGACGGTTATAAAGCTTCATGGCAGCTTGTGAAGTATAACATCCGGTTCCATGTACATCCATCAGCAATTCACCGTTGAAAACGGGCAATTCCGAATGTTTTTCATAAGGAAGATAATCCTTGAATAACTGATCGCTCGTTGCGCTGATTATTTCTAACGGTCCGTTCCCCTTGATACCTTTCTCTACAGAACTGACAGAGCCTATTGAGGGAGAACCACCCGTATCACCCGTACCATAATAGCGATAAACCGTATTCAATGGAGTGCGCTTAGTCAGTCCCAACAATTCTTTATCTTCCGACAGGTCAATGTTATTCCAGCGCTTACCATAATCATAGCCATGAGCAAGCATAATAGAAGAACCGTCAATCCCCTTCCACAATCCAAGCATAAAAGGATGTTTACTCTCTCCATAAAAAGGATGGTTACGCCAGTCGAGTTTCTGCGAAGAAAAGCCGATGAGACCGCAATGTTTGGCAATAGTAGGCAACGTCCAGCCAAAGCCAAAACAGTCGGGCAAGAAAATATCCGTACTTTCTGTCCCGAACTCTTTTCTGTAATATTCCTGTCCAAGCAGGATGTTACGAATGGAAGACTCAACAGAGGGTACCAGCACATCCGATGCTTCCCAACTACTGCCACTGATATGCCAGCGACCTGAACGCACAAATGCTTTGAGTTGCTCATATTCACTGGGAAAGTATTCTTTCATCCAAGCATATTTGACACCTCCTTCAAAATTGAAGATATAATCGGGATACTTCTTCAACAAAAACAGATTACGGGACAAGGTATTCCAAACATACTCTTTGATGGTGGTTTGGACATCCCAATTCCATTGAGTATCCAGGTGGGCATCTGCCACCATATAAGCTTTCGCTTTTTTCTCCGGTTTTGCACTCTGTGCATGCATACTACCTGAACAAAGCAGCGCAGATGCTAATAGGATAACTGGTAATTTCATAGTAAAATATTCTATTGTGAATAATACAGATATTTATCAATCGCAAAAATAGCGGCACTTGCCTAAAAGCATACCTATATTTATGCCATAAAAGTGTAATTACATGGCTATGGCTGTAAAACGCACAAAAAAGTCAGAAAAGTATTACTCTTTTTTCTATGCTTCCCAACCATATCCTACCATAAATCTCTATCTTTGCAATACCTAATTAGTCCGATATACAGATATGAAAAACAAACACTACTTCCCTCAAGTTTCACTGCTTATCTGCATCTTATGCTGCTTTCCGCATTTGATTCATGCATACAGTCTACGGCAATTTTCAAACAAAAACGGCTTATCCAACAGTGCTATCTTATCCCTTTACCAGGATCATCAGGGAGTCATCTGGATCGGTTCATGTGATGGTCTGAATATTTTCGACGGCACCAATATCCATGTATATAATCCTGTCAACCCGACGAAAGCCCCATTATCCGGAAACCTGATTAACGACATCATGGAGACTGAAAAGGATGTATTATGGATACAGACCAACTATGGACTGGACCGTCTGGATACCAAACTCCAGATATCCAAAAGCTTTACGGAGTTCAAAGACAAGAACTATATGGCAAAAAGCAGGGATAATGACCTTTTCATTGTAAAAGACGACGGATATATCTATTACTATCAACCGGAAAAACAACTCTTCCAAAAGTTGGAAGTACCTCAAATAGCATTCGGACACGTATTATCCACTATCATCGACAAAAACAATATTCTATGGGTATTCACTTCGAATAATGACACCCGCAGCTATCAGATAATCAAGAATAAAGAAGAGATAGCCCTCACCCCAAACAATCTTTTCAAACATTCCGAACAGTTATTATGGGCATTCGCAGAAGAAGACCTGGTCTACTTCATCGATAAGACCTACTCACTCTATGAATATGACTTCGGAAATCAACAGCAATACTTTATTGCAGATCTCAAAGCAGAAGTCGAAACACGCGGAGAAGTTTCTTCCATCATCAAACAACAAAACGACTATTACATTGGCTTCAAAAGTAGCGGATTGATCGTATTGAAATATATGTCCGATCAGAAAATAAAATACCAGATGCAAGATACAGAAATCCATTCCGGCATCTTCTGTCTGATGAAGGACAAATATCAGGATATTGTTTGGATAGGAACAGACGGACAAGGGGTATACATGTATTTCAATGATGCTTTCTCCATTACCAATACACTGCTGGATACTCCTGTATACCAGATAAACAACCCCGTACGTACCGTTTACTACGACGAGGAACAAACCTTATGGATAGGAACCAAAGGAGGAGGTATATTGCGTATCAGGAATTATTCTCCGGAAACCAATGCAGCAGTTTCTTTCGACCGGATCTCCATCAGCAACAGTACCTTAACCGACAACACCGTCTATTGCTTTGCCCCCGGTTCTGCGAACAGGCTATGGATTGGAACGGAAAACGGGCTTAACTACTATTCATACCAGAATAAACAGCTGAAAGCGTTTACAGTGATAGCCGATGGAAAGAAGGTGAAATATGTACACTCCATCAACGAATTAAATGATACCACTTTATGGGTATCCACTGTAGGTGAAGGTATCGTAAAAGTTATTTTGGATAAAGCCGGTAGCTCTCCTTCCGTTAAATCGGCTACCAGAATTGTTCTGGATGACGGGCGTATGGCTTCCAATTATTTCTTTACCTCCTTCCAGGAGAATGATTCTATCCTTTGGTTCGGTAATCGTGGCTATGGAGCCTACCGGCTCAATGTCGAAACCGAACAGCTAACTCCATACAGGTTTGATAATGTAGTGAACAGTCAGACAGCCAATGATATTTTCGCCATTTATAAAAATGAGAAAGGATATTGGCTGGGAACCAGTTCCGGACTACTTCACTTCAATGAAGATTACTCACATTATCATGACAGGGCTGACCTTTTCTCAAACAACACAGTACATGGCATTTTGGAAGACCAGCAAAATAACCTTTGGATCAGCACGAATCAAGGACTGGTAAGGTTCAACCCTAAAACCAATACCGGGCAGACTTACGACCGGGAAAACGGACTGGAAGTCACTGAATTCAGTGATGGAGCTTTCTATAAAGACTCGCGGACCGAAACTTTGTTCTTCGGAGGGACAAACGGATTTGTTACCGTCAAGCCTAATGCTTATATTATGGCAGACTATATGCCTCAAATAAACCTGAAAGGATTATCTATCTTCGGAAAAGAATACAATATTCATGATTTTCTCCACGACAAAAAAGGAAAGAAGATACTTCAGCTGGATTATAGCCGGAACTTCTTCTGCATCGACTTTATGGCAATAGATTATATAAATGGTAACAATTACTCTTATTCTTACAAATTGGACGAAGTAAGCAGCCAGTGGATAGAAAGTGGAACATCGGCCAGCGCCATCTTCTCCAATCTTGCACCCGGACAATATACTTTGTTAGTGAAATACAAGAATAACATGAATGGAAAAGAGTGCGAACCGCAGAAACTTCTGATTCAGATTACTCCTCCCTGGTATTTAAGTAATTGGGCATATATTCTCTATTTCATATTAATCGCTTTGTTCTGCATTCTTGCTGTTTACAGGATAGTTCATCAATACCGCCGGAAGCAGCACCGCATGATTGAGAAATTGAACCGGGAAAAGAAAGAAGAAGTCTATGAATCCAAGCTGCGCTTCTTTACCAACATCACTCATGAATTCTGTACGCCACTGACGCTGATTTATGGTCCGTGCGAAAAGATACTTGCCTACCCGCAATCTGATTCGTACATCCGCAAATACGGGAAGATGATACAGCAGAATACAGAAAAACTGAATGGCTTGATTCTGGAACTGCTGGAATTCCGCAGGCTGGAAACCGGTCATAAGGTGCTTTCTATCCAAAGATTATCCGTATCGGACAAACTCCAGAACATAGCGGAATCCTTCTGTGAATTGGCTGAAAATAAGAATCTGAACTATCGGTTGGATATTGAACCGGACATTGAATGGAATACGGATATCAGTTGTTTCAGTAAGATCGTCAATAACCTGATCTCAAATGCCTTCAAATATACTCCGGAAGAAGGGAATATCACCATCGGTCTGAAAGTAGAAAACCAGCTTCTAACCCTTAATATATCCAACTCAGGAAAGGGGATAGCGAAAGAGAATCTTGCAAAGATATTCGATCGCTATAAGATATTGGATTCTTTTGAAATGAATGGCAAGAATTCACGGAATGGGCTGGGATTGGCTATTTGTAAGAATATGGTTACTCTGTTGAACGGTGAAATCAATGTCAGCAGTATTCAGAATGAGATAACTACATTTACAGTCACTTTACCGGAACTATCGCCCACTGCACAGGAAGCAGAAACACCCCAAAAAGTGTATGCAACAGGACCTCTGAATACAAATACGGAGCCCATGGAACTGGAACAGACCACTGTTAATTTTGACACTTCCAAGCACACGGTTATGATCATTGACGACGATCCTTCTATGTTATGGTTCGTCTCGGAAATATTTGTAGATAAATACAATGTATTATCTTTCAATAACGCTGCAGAAGCTTTGACCAGCCTGGAACTGAAGCAGCCGGATCTGATTATTTCAGATGTGATGATGCCTGAAATAGACGGGCTTTCCTTTGCCCAGAAAATCAAGCAAAACAAGTTATGGAGCCATATTCCACTCATTCTACTGTCTGCCCTTCATCACGAAGACGATCAGGTGAAAGGCATTGAGGCTGGTGCAGAAGTGTATGTGACGAAACCTTTCAATGTAAAATACTTAGAGAAAGTAGTCTACCGATTAATTAAAAGAGAATCGGACCTGAAAGAATATTATAGTTCCATATTCAGTTCATTCAAAGTGGAAAACGGGAACTGTATCCACAAAGAAGATCAGGAATTCCTGGATAAGGTGATAGAAACCATAGAAAAGAATATCACAAACCCTGACTTATCCGTTGAACTATTGAGCAGTGACCTGGGCTATAGCACCCGTCAGTTCTACCGTAAATTAAAACCTATAACAGACAAATCTCCTGCTGATATCATCAAAGAATATCGCCTCACAATGGCCGAGCGACTGTTGCTGACAAAGAACTATACCATTGAGGAAATTATGGACAAGACAGGTTTCAATAACCGCGGAACGTTCTATAAGTTATTCTCCCAGCGTTTCGGTATGCCACCACGCCAATATAGGGAACAGCAGAAGGATAGTGTGAAGAAAGAATTGACAGATATGGATTCTATCAACGAATAGCGTCACCGGATAAGAATAAAAAAGGGAAGCTTTACTTCCCTTTTACAATCCTCTTAATATCATTCAATTTATTCAATGCCTCCAGCGGGGTCAGATTATTCACATCCAAATTCAAAATCTCGTCACGTATCTGGCAGAGCACAGGATCTTCCAACTGAAAAAAGCTAAGCTGCATGCCGCCACGCGTCTCTCCTACTTCCGCCATCGGCTTACTTGCAATACCTTGCTGACGATTGTCCGCCTCAAGCTGTTTCAGAATGTCATTCGCACGTTTTACGATACTTTTCGGCATACCTGCCATCTTTGCCACATGGATACCAAAGGAGTGTTCACTACCGCCACGTTCCAGTTTACGCAGGAAAATGACCTTATTATCCACCTCCTTAACGGAAACATTGTAGTTCTTGATACGCTTGAAGCTTTTCTCCATCTCGTTCAACTCGTGATAGTGCGTAGCAAACAACGTACGTGCCTTTGCTTTAGGGTGTTCATGGATATGCTCTACAATTGCCCAGGCAATAGAAATACCGTCGTACGTAGATGTACCTCGTCCCAACTCGTCAAAAAGCACCAGACTGCGCGAAGAAAGGTTATTCAAAATATCAGCCGCCTCGTTCATTTCCACCATGAAAGTAGACTCTCCGACAGAGATATTATCACTGGCACCTACACGGGTAAATATCTTATCTACCAAACCGATATGTGCACTCTCGGCAGGTACGAAGCTGCCAATCTGCGCCAGTAGCGTTATCAACGCCGTCTGTCTCAGCAATGCAGACTTACCCGCCATGTTCGGACCGGTAATGATGATGATCTGTTGCGAGCTACTATCCAGCACCACATCATTGGCAATGTACTTCTCTCCTATGGGAAGTTGCTTCTCGATAACCGGATGTCGTCCCTGGCGGATATCCAGAACATCGTTATCTTCGATGACAGGACGTATATAGTTATTCTCACGTGCCACATTGGCAAAAGACAGCAAACAGTCCAGACGCGCGATCTGGTTTGCATTCACCTGAATGGCAGGAATAAACTCACTTAGAGCCTGCACCAATTCCATGTAGAGCTGGGTTTCCAGTATCAATATCTTATCTTCGGCGCCGAGAATTTTCTCTTCGTACTCTTTCAGCTCTTGTGTAATGTAACGTTCGGCATTGGCCAAGGTCTGTTTACGTATCCACTCCTGTGGTACTTTATCCTTATGTGTATTGCGCACTTCAATATAGTAACCGAATACATTGTTGTAACCGATTTTCAGACTGGGAATTTCAGTCAGTTCACTTTCCCGTTGCTGTATCTGTAGCAGATAATCTTTACCGGAATAAGCTATCTGGCGTAATTCATCCAATTCGGCATTGACGCCTGACTTCATAACACCACCTTTGTTTATCAGCAACGGAGGATCATTATTAATCTCTTTTTCAATGCGGTCACGAATGGACTTACAGATATTCAGTTGTTCACCGATACGGTTCAGACTAGCATTATCCGCCTCCAGACAAGCTTCCTTAATAGGCTCAATAGCCTGCAAAGCTACCTTTAATGCAACTACTTCACGAGGAGAAACACGTCCTACAGCCACTTTAGAGATGATACGTTCCAGATCACCTATCAAATGCAACTGTTCTTCGATCAGTTCTTTGAAATCCGGCTGACGGAAAAAATATTCCACTACATTCAAGCGTTCATTGATAGGCAGTACATCTTTCAACGGAAACACCAACCAGCGCTTCAGCAAACGGGCACCCATCGGACTGATAGTCTTATCAATCACGTTCAGCAAGCTGCTGCCTCCATCATTCATGCTGCCTATCAGCTCAAGGCTACGGACCGTGAATTTATCCAGACGGACGTATTTATCTTCTTCAATACGTGCCAAAGAAGTGATATGCCCGATTTGGGTATGCTGCGTCATGATGAGATATTGCAGGATGGCTCCCGAAGCGATGATACCATTCTTGAGATGCTCTACACCAAAACCTTTCAGATTCTTCGTTTCAAAATGCTTCAGAAGTTTCTCCCGGGCGGTGGTCTCTGTAAATACCCAGTCGTCCAGTTCGAAAGTAAAGAACTTACTTCCGAAATTTCCCTCGAACATCCCCCGCTTACCACGTTCAAAAAGTACTTCTTTGGGCGCGAAGTTATTCAATAGCTTGTCTACATAGTCGAAAGGCCCTTCTGCTGTAAGAAACTCACCCGTAGATATATCGAGAAATGCCACACCGCACGTTCCCTTACCAAAATGTACGGCAGCCAGGAAGTTATTCTCCCGGTAATTCAGTATATTATCATTGATGGAAACACCGGGAGTTACTAGTTCCGTAATACCCCGCTTCACCAGTTTCTTGGTCATTTTCGGGTCTTCCAACTGGTCACAGATGGCTACACGCTTCCCGGCACGTACCAGTTTAGGCAGATACGTATCCAGTGCATGATGAGGGAATCCCGCCATTTCAACAGTCTTTCCTTTACCATTTGGTTTACGGCCTTTCATCTCTCCGGTATACACGGAGCCGTCTTTAAATGTATAGTTTCCTATCTTGATTTCAGTGGAGAAAGTGTCTTTTATTTTTCCGAAAAAACCACCTTTGTTTTGTGCTATAGCGCCTTCCTGAGAAAGAAAAACCAATATGAGTGCAGTATATAGATATTTCATTAATTTACAGATTACAAGTTACGAATTACGATTAGCGATGTGACAAAGATACAATTTCTCAGGCAAAACACACAGCTATCATCCCCTTTTTATGACAACTTTTTACCTGCAATGACCTCTTTTAATGTCTCTTTGCACAAATAGCGATTGGCCAATTCTTTCATTTCTTCGGGTGTAACTTCCTTTACAGCCTGCAATGAGCGGGCAAAATAAGTATCATCAAGCTTTGAAGTGTAGATGAACATCCACGCATCTGCCAATGAGAAAGGGGATTCATAATTACGACACATTTCTCCTAACATATAGTTGCGTACCATTGTCAGTTCACTCACAGGTACGGGTTCAACCTGTAATTTATCAATCTCATGATAGACCTCCCTGATTAAAAGCTCTACATATTCATTATCTGCTTCCGTACTAATTAGAATCATACCGCTTCCGGGATAAAACAGGGTACCTGCTGAAATGCCATAAGTATATCCCTTATTTTCCCGGATATTAGACATCAGCCTACTGCCAAAATAACCTCCGAAAAGGGTCATCAATACACGTAGTTTAAGATAATCCGGATGTGTACGTTCAATAGTTGTAGCGCCTAACTTTATGGCACTCTGTAACGCATCATCCCGTTCTACAAATATTCTTTTATCAGGCGTAGTGGTAAAAGTATATTCTTTTTTCACCAAAGGATACCGATAGTTACCAAAAGGAGTATTACCGAAAGCAGACTCTACCTTGTGGATAACATCATCTGTTACGTTACCGGACAAGAAAATTGCGCAATTACCGGAATGATAATATTCATCATAAAATTCACGAAGCACGTCGGGAGTTATCAAACGGTAATCTTTCTCTTCTGTTAAACGCCCACATGGGTGTTCGTTTCCATAAAGTGCAGTGAGCAAACTTCGTTGAGCAAGAAAATCAACTTTGGAGGAATTAACAAGATATTGCTGTATGTTTACATCAAGTACTGTGTTCAGCTCTTTTTCGGGGAAAAGAGGCTCTTTTATTATAGACTCTAATATTTCGAGTGTTTCAGCGAAATACTTATTTAAAGAATATAGCGTGATATATGCGTATTCCGACGAACTGGAAAGTTCCAACCATGCACCATAATAATCCAGTTTCTCTGCAATCTCCGAAGCAGTGTACTTAAGAGAGCCTTCACGAAGCATCCGATTCGTGAAAAGAGCCTGTAATTTCTGAGTTTGCTGCCATCGCCCTCCGGCAAAAAGAATGTCCATACGTACTACGTCCTGTTCTCCTGCCTTGATTACCGCCAAAGGAATGCCATTGGGCAACGTAGTCCGCATTGGAAGGGTAACAATCAAATTTTCCAGGTCCTGGATCTCGGGTTGTATCGTTCTATCCATGGTTGCGATATAAAATCATTTTTTATTTTTCAGAAACTCCTCTGCTCGTGTGAGATCCTGGGGGGTATCAATACCAATCGTCTCTACTTCACTGACTCCTACTTTAA
>OGJS01000921.1_pt1 | contig 14958 bp, 4 predicted proteins | sample 1572241 | NCBI WGS metagenome assembly OGJS01 (sample SAMEA2582145, study PRJEB24529) | metagenome | biome: Human gut stool | place: China | collected 2011 | reverse complement strand
TTCCGGCATCATCAATCGATCTTGAGCCGCATCCGCTTGACCTACCGCGCATACATAAGCCAGTGCCAATACAGGCATAAATGTTTTGAATTTCATACTTCCTCCTTATGATGAGCCGCCCCGGAAAGGGCGGCTTTCACAATCCTTACATGAGTGGTTAAGAACTCGAATATTCAGATTCGATTATTTTGTAAGACCTGCTTGTTGCATCAACAATGCGATTTGAGCTTTCATTTCTTCATTATCGCGTTGTACTTGATCGTATTTAGCAGTTAACTCTAGATCATGTTGTTTCATACGTTCATTTTCAGCTTTCAATGCAGTCACTTCATCTTGCAATACATACGCGGAGCTGATAGGGCCGGCCTTATAACGTGCAGGAACCGCTTTCTTCGCATCGGAAGTACCGAATTTGTAGGATACGCCCGCATTAATCATGTTGTCATGACCGCCAAGAGATACGCCCATATGGAACATTGTAGATTCATTAGTATAGTGCGCTACGCCTACAGCAGCAGCTGTGCTGCCTTTGTAGTGACCTACAGCAGCCAATACTTGAGTTGGTTCCAATGGATCATATTGTAATGGTTTGAGGCCAGAAATAGCTGCACTAGTAGCACCTACATCAGCGATTTTACCATCCACGCTACGCATAGCACTGCTCAATTGATTTACGTTAACCGCATCAGTACCATCTACACCAGGGCCTACATTAGTAATTCTATTACCACCGTTATTGAGGCCGTCTTTAGTAAGACTTACAGCATTACCTTGAGCAGGTGTAATTGTCATACCGCCACCGTTCATAACAGTTGTATTACCAGCAGCATCTGTAGTAGTTACGGACTCAAGACCTTTCAAGTCTTTAGCCAACTTGATGTTATAGCCATCACCAGCAGCGTTTTTCACAACACCGATATTATTATCTGCCAAACGGTTCACATCAGCACCACCAGTAAGGTTCATAGTATCTCCCAATCCACGAACCACTTTACCGCTATCGCCAAGTTGGTCACCTTGGAATACACGGCCTGTTCTAGCCTTGTTGTTGAAGTCATCATTAACAGCTTTCAATTGATCTTCTGTTGCCGCGCGACCAGGAACTGCTACAGGGTTTTCAGGATCCCAAGTTTTGTTATCCAAACCTGTTACGAAGTTGCCTTCTTTACCGTCAGAAGTTTGTTTACCTACAACTACATCGCCAGCTTTCACAGTATTTGCCGTTACGGAACCGTCATTGCCGTCAATCTTAACTTGATTACCGCCATTGCCAGCTGTAATTGTACCTGCAGAACCGTCGATGTTAACTTGTTTTGCTGGATCTTGACCAAGAGTGATCTTATCGTTCAAGGCCATTTTGATAGCGCCATTGTCCACGGAAGTTTTGATGTTGCCGTCACCTTTCAAGTCGATTGTCTCGCCAAGAGGTTTCTTCACGGATTGACCGTCTTCCGCTTTAAGACCGAAGCCTGTGGATTTGATGTCTTCAATAGCTGTATGCAATTGACCGCCGTTTACAGCGTCCTTGCTACCAGCGCCAATAGTACCATCAGCCACATTAGTGATCTTCTTATCAGCCGCATCGATACCGTCTTTTGTTACCTTAGGACCATTTTCGATAGTCAAACCGTCTTTATTAACAGTAACAGCTTTGTTGCCACCATCATTGATTTGCAAGCCGTCTTTAGTCAACTTAGTCGCTTCATTAGCGCCGTCCTTGATAGTAACACCGTTTGTATCCATCTTAGTGTTGCCTGTAGTTACAGTCTTAGCAGTTACAGTATCTACAGTGATGTCTTTTTTCAATTCTACCTTAACAGCACCGTCGTCTACGGATGTTTTGATATTTTTGTCATCACCTTTAACCTTAACAGTTTCACCAAGAGCTTTCTTCACGGATTGACCGTCTTCCGCTTCAAGGCCAAAGCCTTTAGTTTTAAGGCTTTCAACAGCGTCATGCAATTGGCCACCGTTTACAGCGTCTTTGCTATCTTTGGCAACCGTACCGTCAGCTACGTTAGTAACCTTCTTGCCTGCTGCATCGATGCCGTCCTTCGTCATGGATGGACCATCAGTAATCTTCACGCCGTCTTTTGTAACAGCTGTCAACGGATTACCTGCTGCATCATTAATAGTCATGCCTGCGCCGTTTACAACGGTTTTACCGTTTGCACCGTTAGCTCCGTTGTTGAAAGTAATGGAGTTCAAGTCTTTAAGGTCTTTTGCCAAACGAACATTGAGGATATTATTTTTGCTGATAACACCAATATTGTTTTCAGTCAAATCATCTTCGTTTGTTACGCCGCCCTTAATGTCCAATTGTTCATTAAGTTTTTTCTTGATAACATTACCGGAATCACCACCATATGCCATACCGTCATCTTTGGTTGCCACTTGATGTGTCTTACCGTTTTCATCAGTGTATTTAATACGAGTGATTTCGTTACCGTTGAGGTCCGGATCACCTTTTTCAACAGAAATGTCAGCGCTACGGCCGTCTTTACCGTTAAGACCGATGTGACCTACGCCGTCTTTACCGGAAATAGATACAGCTTCTTTGCCGTCCTTACCGGTAACAGCTACCTTGCCGTCTGTACCGTTCGCAGTGTCAGGACCTGTAATAGACACGCCGTCCTTACCGTCTTTGCCAACTTTCACGGATTCAGCTTTAAGGTTTTTATTCATCTTCACGTTGATAGTTGTATCACCAGATGTTTGGTCTTGTGTGATGAAAGTTTTAAGGTTTTCACCACTGTAATCAGCATCAGCTGCAGTGCCTTCACCTTGAATTGTAACAGTGGAGCCTAATTTGTTAGTTTTTACGCCGCCTACATTGGCATCGAATTTAAGACCTGTATTAATAAGTTCGTTTTTAGCATCATGTAATTGACCGCCGTTTACAGCATCTTTAGAACCGGCCGCTACGTTACCATCTTTCAAGTTAGTAATTTTTGTACCGTTAGGGCCTTCCAATGTTACTGTGTCATGGCCTGTGTTACCGTCATATTTTACGGAACGATCTTTTACATTATCTAGTTCAGTTTTTGACGCAATATCCTTAATCGTTACAGTTTTAACGTCTTTAGATTTTTCGTCTTTTACCTTCAAGTCTACTTGATTGTTTTCAACTTTATAGGAACCGTCTACCGCGTTGTTCGGATTAGCAATTAAGCGGTAATCTGTAGCACTTGCATTAGCTTTATTAATAGCATCGCTAACCGTTTTCAACTGTTCTTCAGTAGCCGCACGGTTTGGTACATATACAGGATCTGCAATATTCCAAGATGTATTATCTAAACCTGTTACAAAGTTACCAGTTTGGTTAGCACCTTTGTTATCTGCTACCGTATGATTACCTACAGTGGCAGTGCCTGCTTTCACAGTGTCGGATGCCGTTACGGATTGCAAGCCAGTCAAGTTTTTCGCCAATTGCAATTGTAATTTTGCATTGCCATCAGCGCCAACAGCCGCAGAAGTAACACCGATATTATTGCCTGTAGCAAGATCGGAAGCGCTTGTTACACCACCGTTGATGTCCACTTGTTTGTTAAGCTTAACATTGGATGTAGCACCCATGTCGCCTTTGAATTTAAGGCCGTCGTTCAAGGTTGCCACTTCTTCGTTAGAGCCATCAGGTTTTTGGTATGTAATACGTGTTGTAGTTGTACCAGGAGCACCATCTACACCGGGTTGACCGTCACGAGTAACGGAAATGTTAGTTGTTACACCGTCTTTACCGTTGATGCCGATTTTACCGTCTTTGCCGTTTGCACCGGTTGCAGTAATTGTCTCTACATTAAGGTCTTTACCAAGTTTCACATCAATTGTGCTGTCGCCGTTAGCGTCTTGAGAGATTTCCGTAATGATATTGGAGTTATCCCCTTTAACTGCTACTTTGGAGCCCAATTTATTTGTTTTTTCACCGCCTGTATTAGCGTCGAATTTCAAGCCTTTATCAATAAGATCTTGTTTAGTTGTATCAATTTTATTGTTTAATTCATTCTTAGTATTTGTGATTTGGTCACCAAGATCTTGCTTAACTTGATGTAATTGACCACCGTTTACAGCATCTTTGGAGCCTGCCGCTACGTTACCATCCTTCAAGTTAGTGATTTTTGTACCGTTAGCACCTTCCAAAGTTACTGTATCTTTGTCAGTTTCACCGTCGTATTTCACGGAACGATCTTTTACTTTATCAAGTTCTGTTTTAGACGCAATATCCTTAATTGTCACAGTATTAACTGTACCGGATTTATCGTCCTTCACTTGTAAATCAACTTTATTGTTATCAACCTTATAAGAACCATCTGCCGCATTGTTCGGATTAGCAATTAAACGATAATCAGAAGCACTTGCGTTAGCCGCTTTCACAGCATCACTCACAATCTTAAGTTGATCTTCTGTTGCCGCACGGCCAGATACATAGGCAGGATCAGTTAATGTCCAATTTTTATTGTCCAAACCGGATACAAAGTTACCGTTCTGAGTAGCACTTTTGTTATCTGTTACAGATTGGTTACCCATAGTAGCAGTACCAGCTTTTACAGTTTTTGTAGCAGTTACCGTATTAACATTGATATCTTGACCCAATGCAACCTTAATTGTTGTATCGTCGCCACTTTGTGTAATTGTAGTGTTGATGTTAGTGCCATCACCAGCTACTGTTACCTTGGAGCCTAATTTATTTGTTTTTTCGCCGCCATTATCAGCATCGAATTTCAAACCTTTATTGATAAGCTCCGTTTTTGTATCATCAAGTTCTGTTTTGGATGCAATATCCTTGATAGTTACAGTTTTCTTATTCGCAGGATTTTTAGCATCTTGTACAGTTAAGTCAACTTTATTGCCAGATACAGTGTAAGCTTTATCAGCAGCACTGCTATTTTCAACTAATTGATAGTCAGGAGCATCTACGTCAACTTTATATGTTTTATATGTACCGTCAGTACCTTCTGTAATCGTTGTGTTTTTACCAGCAACAACTTTTACTGCTTTTTGCGCTTCATCACGAATAACGGATTTACCGCCGTCTGTAATATTGGACAAGTCTTTATTTGCCGCATTGTCGATTTTATTCTTAGTAGCATCAGTCAACGTCACATCAATTGTTTGGTTGTTAACAGATGTTGTAACATAAGAACCATCGCCTTTTACAGTCAATGTTTGGTTATCCAATAAAACGTCGTTATTACCAGTGTTACCAGCTACTTTCAAATTAACATTGCGCAATTGTGCCACATTAACAGCATCAGTATCCGCAGTACCTGCAGCCACGTTTGTGATCTGACGAGTTTTTGTACCGCCGTCACCTACGGACATCGCACCCATAGTGGATGTCAACGCAGCGCCAGTCAATCCGCTATATCCGTTTGTACGGCTGTCTGCAGTTTTAACATTATAACCTACTTTACCTGATGCAACGGAAGCAATGGAGTTTGCACCCAATGCAACGCCGTCATCTACACTGGATTTAGCTTTATAACCGATTGCAGTGCTATTCGCATTCGCTGCAGTTGCATCAGCACCGACAGCTGTCGCGAAGTTACCTGCTGCAGAAGTACGTACACCAGCTGCTGTCGCGTTATTGCCTGTAGCACCTGTGTTATCGTAGTTCGCATCAGCAGATGTGCCTTTAGCACTGAAGAAATTCGTTTGCGCCGCTTCAACAGCTTCTTTTACCGTATGGTACGTGCTGTTCTTGATATTGAAATCAGGCGCTTTATATGTAGAACCATTCGCTTCATAGCCCGTATATGTAGGACCTGCGATGGATTTTGCCAAGTTACTGTTTACAAATTTTAATTGTTTTACATTTGTTGCGTCAGTATCGTTTTCACCACCTGCTACGTTGATGATACGGCGTTCAGAACCTACGTTACCTACCGCAACTACACCGTTTGCAACATTGTTATTTTGTTGGTTAGTGAAAGCAGAGAAACCATTAACCAAGGCACCTCTTACTTCCGTACCAGTACCCAATGCCAAGGAGTTATTGGATTCTGCAACGGCATTTGTACCGATAGCCATGGAGTTAGTACCTGTAACAGTAGCACCAAGACCGATAGCTGTCGTATTAGTATTGTTTGCTTTCGCTTCTTTACCGATTGCAATGGCACCATCTTTAGAGGCATTCGCCGCACCGCCAAGTGCAAGCGCATCAGCACCCAAGGATTTTGCATTACCACCTAATGCGATGGAGTTGGATAATTTTGCTTGGGAAGAACTACCCATAGCAATAGCATCGGCACCAGCAGCATTAGAACTACTACCCATAGCAAAGCTGCTTACACCACTTGCATTTGCACTTTTACCCATTGCCACGGCATTTTGTGCGGATGATTGTGCCGTATTACCGATGGCAAAGGCATTCTCTGCACTAGCATTAGCACTATAACCCATAGCTACCGCATTGGCGCCACCAGTACTGGATGAAGAACCGAATGCCATAGAATCATCTGCACCAACTGCAGTACGAGCTTTTGTACCAAAAGCAAGAGAACGAGCCCCTTCTGTTACGGTATTACCATCGCCATTATATTTAGCACTTGGAGTACCATGTTGTTGACCAGGTAATTTTATAGTTTCTGCTGCACCGATTGCAATGGATTGATCCGCTTTTGCTGTAGCAGAATAACCCATGGCGAAACTACCATTACCCTTTGCCCAAGATGCAGTACCTAATGCTGCGGAGAACTCACCTTCTGCAGCGGATTGACGCATCATAGCCAAGGAGTTAAATCCGCTCGCCTTTGTAGCTGTACCAAGAGCCATAGCAGATGGTGATAAAGCCTGAGCATAATGACCTAAAGCAAAAGAAATACCACCTGTGGCCTGAGCATAGTTACCGATAGCTAAACCGGAATAATAAGTTGGATTACCAGCTTCCTGAATATTTGTATTTTTACCGATAGCAATGCCAGCAAAACTATTTTCTGTATAGTTACCTCTATCTGTACCATTGTACAAATGACTGTTATCAAATGGTGTCAGGTTCCCAGGGTTTTGATAATTGTATAAATAACTACCTTCACTATAAACTACATTACCAGTAGCATAACCAGCGCCATTTACATCATTAATCGTCATAGCAGTATATGTAGCAGCATTAACTGTAGTAATATTACCACCCATTAATAATGCAGCCACCGCCATAATCGCACTCATGCGTGCCCAGGTTGTACCGTTTTGTACGGATTTCACCTTACCGCCACCTGTTTTTACAATTTCAGATACTACAACGTAGCATTTTTTTGTCTTACTCCAAATAACATTATAAATTCGATTCATGATTATCCTTTCTTACCGAAAACTCAGTAAAACACACCACTTGTGTTGCATAATATTGCAAAGATAATAAAAAGAAGAAGTATAAAGATTAATTATCATCTACACTTCTTACACCAAATATTAGTATTCCAAATTACGATCTGAATACTATAATTATTCATGATTCTTCATCATATACTCATCCACGGCAATACAATATCAAAAAATTTCTATCTTGTAAACGACTTTTTCATCTTTTCTTCATTTTTATCGTTTATTTATTTCATATTTAATACTTTTTAATTTTAAGAAATAGAATCTTCATCTTTCCTATCAAATTTTACGATAAATCCACATATCGGAATATAACGATTATTGTAATTACGTAATCAATTTCATATTTTTAGACTTTTCAGTTTAGTACTTTCATAGATAAGATAATTTTATATACAGAAAAATTATCACCTACAGGTACACGAAAAAGCCGAGGCCCTAGAGCCTCGGCTTTCACAATATAAATCATATATAGGTATTCTATTTTTTATTAACCCTTACACGTTCAATAGTTGGTTGTCCTTCATGATTCTTGGCAATAGTATCCACACGGAATAACGCCATTTCAGGACCAAATTCAGATACGAGTCGATCATCGACAGCAACGCCGTTTTGAATAGCTCGGTACACAATTTGAGCAAATTCATAACGGGTCAACATACGGTCTCCTCCGAATGTACCATCAGGATAGCCTTCCACAAGACCCCGTCGAGATAGATCGCTAACCGCCGCATATGCCCAGTGATTATTCGGCACATCAGGGAATAATGTGCTGCGGTCTGCTTTCATATTCGTTCCAGCCAAGCCATTCAAAAGAGCAGTCAACTTTTGAATCTGCGCATTTTGTACCGCTACAGTTTTCTTAAGTTCCAAAACTTCCTTACCGATAGCTACACGAGAACGAGATACATTACTGTGAGCACCTACTTTCACAGACATACCTGCATTTACAACAGTTTCGCCATTACCAACAGTAGATCCTACACTAAACTGCAAGTCCTCATTCGGTCTGTAAAAAGCCCCCAATGCAGCGGCGTTGCCGTCATGATAGTGGCCATAACCAGCAGCAAAGTCCCATTTTGCATCAGGATCGAAATCCAACGGATGCAAGGCGGCAAGTGCAGCCGCTCCGGCCACAGATTTGTTAACCTTTTTATCGAGGCGAGCTACATTCCGCCCCATATTCGTTACATCCTGCTTGATATTAGTAATGTCACCTTGAATATTGGTTACATTCTTTTTAATATTGGTCACATCACCTTGTATATTATTAATATTTGTCGTATTATTTGTAATCTGGTTCGTTATATCGTCAGATAGGCTTACCTTATAATCCTTAGTAGTTCCGTTCGTCGTAGTTGTCACATTAATATGCTTACCTGCACTGACGGTAGTGGATCCGTTCGCATTCACTTGATTTTGCAACTTTTTGAGCTGTGCCACATTCACCGCATCCGTATCCTTTGTGCCGGCTGCTACGGATGTAATCTGACGCGTAATATTGTTATTTACATCACCGACAGATACGGCCGATTTAGTCGCCTTCCACGTAGAATCTGTATTCGTAGACTGTGCCTTTGTACTCGGATCATACCCAACGGATCCAGCCGCCACAGTAGCCTTCGATTCACTGCCCAATGCAACGCCGCCCTCTACGGTTACATTCGTATTATGTCCGACAGCGACCGCATTATTAACAGATGTCGTAGTCTTGCTATCTGTGGAACCGATGAGAACCGCATGATTGGCATCTTTCACCTCACGATTATCCCCCATCACAAGACTGTTCTTAGAATTAGTCACCGTATTTTCAGACCCTATTACGGTCGTATTGGACACCTTATCCGCCGTATTGTGAAAGCCCGTCAACATGGTATTCGTACTTTCTTTGCCTTGAGAGCCGGTCAATGTATTATTGACACCCATAAGTGCGGAGCGAAGTGTATAATCCGCCTTATTACCGCTACCAAATGCCATAGTAGAGCCGCCACCGTTAGAATTTTTGACAGCGGAACGTAATTTCTCAGCTAATTCCTTAGCGGAATTACCTCCCGAACTTGGCGCCGAAATATTAGTTACAGAATTCGTTATTTCATTGCCTGCACCAAATACGAGAGATCCATTGGAGTTAAAGGTCCGATTGGCAGTGCCTACGATACTATTTGCAACACCAGAGTATTGAGAGCTAGCACTTGCCGATTCAATACTATTTAAAGACCCTGTAATAGTAGCACCAAAATTCTTAGTGGCATCAGCGGTAGTGGTAGGATAACCTGAAGAGGCAATCGAATAAGCCCCTACAATAGAAGAAAACAAACCATTAGAATAACTATTCGCTCCTATAGTTGTGGAAAATAAATGTCCATTATTATTTTTGGTATTAGAACTATCTACATCCACATCACCTAATTTTCCTTTATAATTATGGGTCCCCAACATAATACTGCCAGAACGAGCATAGGTGTTTTGACCAATAGCCATTCCGGTTACCATCTTTTCAGGATTTTTTGGGAGCCCGAAAGGTATACCCAAAAGCTTTTTGTATCCAGCCTGATTAAAATCAAACGCTCTTTCCATTCCGCCTACCATATTTTCGACGAATGAATTCGCACCTATGGCAATGCCGCCACCTTGATCAATATAATTATTAATATGTGCCTTTCCACCAATTACAATATCACCTGTGGACGGCTGTCCGACACCACCCGAATACTCTATAGTAGCCCCTTTACCAATGGCTACGTTTTCCGCCTTTGGTGCATTGCTACCCGTACCGATGGCTACACCGTTACCGCTACCCGGTGCCACATCCACCGCTCCGGCCACATATAGGCTCGATAACAACACACCATTAATCAACACCGATAATATAAGTTTACGCTTGCTCATTTTATCCTCTCCAATCCCTAATGAATTCCACGTGTAACTTATTCTTCATTATATTTTCATGAATATTGTGCCACTCTTTTTCTATTTTGTAAACAAAATAAATTTTTATGAATTAATGTATAAAAAAGGAACTGTCTTTTCATACCAAATGACACTCATCTGATACTATAAAACAGTTCCTTATGTTGCTTTTATCTAAAAAATAAATATGGATTCTTATGCTACTTTTATCAAAATAATAAATAAATATATATATATCAATCTATCAATCAACGTGCACCGTATGTTGGCGGCGCACATTTTCTAGCATATTCGCACGAACCGATGCTTTTGCATCCGATCGATGGTTACCACCAAACCATGCCGTATCAACCCCGGCTAGACGGAACATGATTTTTCCGTACGGACTGCCATGCTCATGCTCGGGCTTATTATAGCCCATGTCCACGGAAATCCTCGGCGTGAGCTGCAACTCCGTACCGATACGCAAGCCATGCTTATCCTCACTACGCCGCAACTGCCAACGATAGGCTTCCATGTACACGCGCGCCCAACGGGCATTCTTAAAGCTAGTCCCATATTCCGCAGTATATCCGTTAGACACGCTCTCCAAGCGTGTCGCACCGTCAAGGGAACGCTCGCTGGACACACCGCGATACCAGTTCATGCGAAATGCACCGATACCCGATACATACTCCAGCCCGACACTCATGCGACTGTGATTACCTCTGAACCGATGGTCATAAAACAGATTACCACCGTAATAATGGTCATCGTTCGCTGCGATTCGGCGATAGCCGATACCCACATTCGCCGTCGTTCCTGTATCCGCTGCATTCGCCAACCGCTCCTGTGTAAACCACACATGACGAGATGTCTCATCATAGTAACCTAGTGGTTGCAATGTTTCCACACCGTACAAGGGCTTCCAGTTTTTCTGAAAGCGCAATGACACGACGGTTCTCTGCATCCACGGTTTTGCCTTCGATCCGTGCATTGCGGAATGAACACCAGTCATGACCACCGCCTGCAACGCAGAGTTGACCGCATCCGTATCGGAATAACGAGTCGTCTTTTTATCTGTGGAGTCCGGCATCTCCAATCCGCCCTGACCGATGACATGATCTGGAGTATGAGACGAATTAACATGGAATGTATCTGAGTCGTCAGATAAGGCGACCGTACTTTCACTATGAACTTGTTTTACCCTAGTCCCCTGTATAGGCTGCTCTGCTTTACTTACCTGCTCCCCCGATACAGGCATGACAAACATATAAAGGGCACTCATCAACACGATTATATATTTCATTACACACTCTTACGTACAAACACACTTTTCATTACGCACATAATTATTTATTTAATTATGTACTTAATACGTCATTACACACGCCGATGACTCATGATTTTATCATGAACAAAACATGAAATTATTTCTATTTTATATAAATATATAGAGGCTTGTCAATGCATATAGAATGCAATTTATACATATAAAATGCTAGAATACAATTTATAGAATAAATAAATATTTAAATTTTATAAATATGTGTCAAAGGTTTCTTATTAACTATAAATACCTATAGAATATATTGTATATTTATTGAATTTATATGAATATTCTATTTACAATATACCTTTTTGGTATTATAGTAGCCATGTAAGTCTTTTTATGAAAGTTTTGTGAAAGTTTGTTTGTACACAAAGGAGTGTATACGATGAGTAAGAAACGTTTTGTATTAGCAAGTGTTGTAATGGTAGCTTTATCCACCACAGTTTATGCGGCGCCGGTCAATATCGTTGATAACAATGGTAACATCGGCAAGGAAGGTCAAACTTTCACCGCAGGAACAGGCGGCAACATCACCCTCGGTGAGAATGCCGGTGCGGCGAACGGCAAGGGTAAGAATGTTAATGCGCAAGGTAATAACATAGCCTTAGGTGCAGCTGCTGGGGCCGGCTCATCAGGCGGCGGCAATATCAACCTTGGGGCGAAGTCCTTCCGAGGCAGTACTGGCGATTTTAACGTAACCGTCGGTTTCGCCGCAGGTAATGCAAGCCAGTTGACGAACTCCATTGTCATGGGGACTCAATCAGGGGAAAACTCCGCAGGTGATAAAAACGTGTGGATTGGTAATTTTCAAGGTGCTAACAGTAAGGCCAGCAATTCTGTAGCCATCGGCTCGAATTCAACAGTAAACGGTCAGTTCGACCTTGCCGTAGGGCATTATGTAAATGTAAAAGCCGCAAAAGGTTTGGCTGTCGGCTCTTATAACACACTATCTGAAAAAGCAACTGCATCTGGCGTATTCGGTCAAGGCCAATACGGTAAAACAGCTATTGATGCGGCCAATTCTTACAGTATAGGTAATTACAACCACATTTCTGGAGAAAACACCTTTGTTCTCGGCAATAATGTGACTACCTCTCTAAAAAACGGAGTTGTCCTTGGCAATGATTCCGCTGACGGCGATGTAGTCGGTACAGCAAGTCATACCTTTGAAAATGGTACTACCGTCAACTATGCCGGCACCGCCCCTGTATCAACAGTATCCGTAGGGGCTAAGGGCAAGGAACGGACGATCACCAATCTCGCAGCAGGTCGCGTGAGTGCTACCTCTACAGATGCAATCAACGGATCCCAACTCTACGGCGTTCATCAAATGATTGATACCCTTGGTAAAAGTACAAGTCAACAGCTTAATAATTCTATCAGCACCATTGAAAAATCTGTACAACATGTATCGCAAGAGGTACAACGTGTCGAATCAGAATCCAATAAAGGCGATGCTCGTGCCGCTGCGTTAGCCGCATTGCATCCACTACCATATGATCCAGATAATCGCGTTCAATACATGGCAGGCTACGGTCATTATAAAAATGCAAATGCAGTAGCTCTAGGTGTAGGCTATTATCACAAAGATAATCTTTTACTCACCACAGGGTTTACGATGAACAATCACGTTATGGCCAATGTAGGTATCACCTATAGACCAGGAAAATCTTTATCTACTGCTATGTCCCCTGCCTCTTATAACGCACTAGAACAACGCGTACAAGCATTAGAAACTCAAAATAAAGATCTACAAGAAACAGTAAAACGCTTGGTAGACAAACTTGAAAAATAATAAGATCACTTTATGGTAGTCCTATGACTACTTTCACAAAAACACACTAAAACCAAAAAGCTGTACACACAGTCGATTTTTGAACCACCTTTGATGTTACATTGGTTTTGACATCAAAGCCGTTCAATCTAAACTATGTATGTACAGCTTTTATGATTATTTATATGTAGTTATTATAATAATGTATTTCATCTCAATTTGACGATATATATTTTTATCCCTATAATATAGGTAGATAGCCAAGCGAGTGGTTCCGTTAGGCTCATCTCAGAACTATAAATAATTGATGAAATGGCCTTTCAGTTATCCAGTTACTGGTAACGAAGGGCTATTTGTCTTTTCCAAGACAAATAAGAGCCACAAGTGCTCCAAAGGCAATAACTACAGTTATTACCTCTAGAATTAGCATGATTAACTCATAATCACTCATAGACACCCCTCCCTTCATTAACGAAGAGAGGCCCAACCTCGTTGGCTATCCTAATCCTATTATAAGTCGAACTAATGCTCGATACAATAAGAAACGTTTTAAAGAAATATATGAATGAATCAATAGACGACTTTACCTGTCATGCAATTATCGATGTACTAAAATCGCTCCTATCTATTAATAATTCGCTTAAAATTTATGTGTAAATCCTGCATTTACAGACCAACCGGCCTTATAATCACCAGATAGACCTGTACTAATATCAGCAAAGATGCTGTTATTTGCATTAAAACCGTAGCGACCTCCAAAGGCTAAATCTGTCCAAGTGCCTTTAATGTCCTCGGAAGTGTATTTAGTAGTAGCACCACTAGTATATGTAGTTTTTACTGTACCAGAGAATGCATGGTTAACACCAAGACGAGTATATAGATTACCTGCGCCGAAATGTTTACCGATTTCAAGGCCAAGACCGCCTACTGTACTGCTCACACCAGACTGATCTACTTTCATACTGCCAGCATTGAAGCTATCACCACCAAAGTGAGTATAGCTCAATTGTGCTTGTGGCTCGATATATGTACCATTAGAAAGTTTCACGGTTTTACCATAGCGTGCACCAATTGTATACGCATTAGCTTTAGTCTCACCAGAAAATTTTTCACCAATCTCATTACGAACAGTGAAATCGTTAGATGCACGACCTACTTGGGACTCAATATGGATATATTGGTTGTTACCAAGATTTTTCAAACCATACGCACCAACAGCAAAGGCTTTTTCCTTACCAGAGCCGTTGAAAACGTAATCATCGTTACCACGAAGATAAGAAACTTGACCACCTACGGTCCAACCGCTACCAGTTTTAGCATCGTAACCACCTTGGATACGCGTGTATGTTGTATCTGTATCGATTCCGCTTCCATTAAAGTTGTATTTACCTCCACCAACGCGAGCCCAAATACCTGTTGGTTCACCTTGTTGTAATACGCGTGAACGATACATATTATCTGTCAACGTTCTCCAACCATTAATATTACTCATAATAGCAGAACGAGCGCCGCGCATATGTGGCGTATCAAACGCACCCATGTTCACATGCATCTGAGGATTCTGCTCAAGAGCTGGTGTTTGATTTTCTTCAGATTTCGGAGTCGGTTGCGGTGTTGGTTTCACCTCTGGCTTAGGTGTTGG
>OGJS01000917.1_pt1 | contig 14999 bp, 9 predicted proteins | sample 1572241 | NCBI WGS metagenome assembly OGJS01 (sample SAMEA2582145, study PRJEB24529) | metagenome | biome: Human gut stool | place: China | collected 2011 | reverse complement strand
GTGACCATATCCGAACCATTGGCACGCAGGGGCAGTCCAGAATCAACAGTCAGTACAAGCTGTTCATTACGTTTGGAAGGCATATTCTTGGTCCTAGCAACAATCTTGCCATCCAGGAATCCCTCAGCCACAATACTACATTGTTCCGGTTTCCCGGCCCGATGAAGTGCCCGGACATCCACAAAGCTATAAGCACCCTTAAAAACAACGGGAGGATGACGAATCCCCTTCTCCTCCAGCAACGGCACTTGCACAAGGGTGTCTTTTTCGTTCACAATGACACGTACACTATCACAGTTGGTATAAACCACTATATCCTCGGGGGAAAAAGGAGTCATGGCATTAGCTATATACACCATCGGCCCACTATCAGCCTGCTCCAAGTGCAGGTGCGGATCACGCTGGCTCATCATCATGTAATAGGAATACTTTGGCTGACGGAACATATCCATCAGTCCTCCCCAGAAAGGGTCAGGATGATAACCACGCTGGTGGTCAAACGAATGCCACAAGGCACCTCCTATATGCCCCCGAGGAGATTTGTAGAACTGATCAACCGTAAGAGAGCCGCCATAATCCTTGCGGGCATAGTGCTGGGCCTGGCGAATCTGTGGCTCTTCACCCCATTCACGTGCCACACGGCTGTAAGAATTGTGGGAATTCCAGTCATCCACACAGTCACCATACTCCCGGGTAAAGCAGGATTTGCCTGCATTCCGGTAAAACGCCTCGTTCTTGGGGGCTGTATAAACTACATCATATCCCATTGCTCCTTTGCTCTTGTCATCAATGGCAGCATAGCAACCCGGAGCCGGATACTCTTCATGAGTAGCCCGATAGGCATTCTGTGCGAAAGACTCCGGAAAAGCCGTCTCATTAAGTACCGGTTCCCACAGAAGGACAGACGGATGATTACGGTCTCGACGGACCATATTACGGATGTCGGAAAGGATACGTTCTTCAAACACCGGTTCCGGATTCCAGTACTGCCAGCCGGGAGTGGCTACAATAATGAACATGCCCAGTTCATCGCAGGCATCCATAAATGCAGGGTCTTGGGGATAGTGTGCCGAGCGTATAATCCGGAAACCAGCATCACGCATTTTCTTCACGTCCAGCCAATGCAGGTTGTTGGGTACGGCATTCCCGATATAAGCATAGTCCTGATGGCGGTTTACCCCCATCAGCTTGTCTCCGAACGGCTTACCATTGATATAGAGACCGTCGGCACCGCGAAACTCAATGCTTCGGATACCGATACGGGAAACAACAGCGTCGCACAGCTTGCCGTTAAGATAGACAGAGGTGCGGAGCCGATACAGATTCGGAGTATCGGGATGCCACAAAGACGGATTTCTGACAGTGAGCTGCTGCATGACGTGTCCATCACTTCCGGCAGACAAGCTGAGACTTTTCCTTGTACTGGCCACCTGCTTGCCAACAGCATCCAGCAGGGTTGACTCCACTACCACCCGGCAACCACTCTCTCTATCATTGACGATATGAGTCTTGACATTCACCCGAGCCTTTTGGTCCGACACATCCTCATAGCTGACAAACACGCCTCCCCCAGCCACCTGGCCAGCCTCATTGGCATCGCTTACATGCACGTCACCGGTACAGATAAGATAACAATCACGGTAGATGCCACCAAATACACAAAAATCCATCGTATACTGTTTGCGCCCCGGCGGGAAAGAAGGGTCATCACTGTTATCAGCAATACGGCAACGGTTACCTCATCACCTGGACGCACACCAACAGCAGTCAAATCTATACTCACCGGGAGAAAACCACCGAAGTGCTCCTTTACCTTGTAACCATTGATATAAAAGCTGCTTTTACCCATAACCGCCTCAAAATAGAGGGACAACCGCTTACCTTGATACCGAGTATCGACAGTGAAACGCTTGGAATACCAGGCCGGCCCCTGATAATTGCGAGAACCGCTCGCCTCGGAAGGAACCAGCTGTACGGTATGCGGTAGGTTTACCAGCTCCCACTTGCTGTCATCCAGTTGCAAAGGATCAGCTTTTAAAGGAATATCCCCCCGATGAAAACGCCATCCGGGATTAAAGTCCAATACCTCGCGGCCGGAATTGGGCACCGGATAAAAACTGGCAGCAGAAAAGTGTTCTTGTGCTTGCAGTACACCGATGCAAGCCCAGAAAATAATTAATAAAAGAATCTTTTTCATAATCTATATCATTGATTTGTCATTCTATCCACACGTATTACCGCCGGTTTTCCACAAAGCATCCCCTGCGGCATAGGTACTTTGATTTCCCTTCCATTGAGAACAATCCGAATCCCTTTCAGAGCCGCATTCATGCAAGCATCGGTGACAGAAACCACAATCTCCCCTGCTTCTTCCCTTATCAGCACCGCACATGGGGCAGAAGCGGAAAGAGACAAACCTTCTGCCTGCAAACCTTTATTGCCGGGATACAAGACAGCTTCCACCACCTTTCCATCCATAGAGCAGACCGCCTGCACCAGGGTATCGTTCTGCAATACCCGGAACGGCAGTTCATCCGATGGTATCTGCCGGCCTGCATAAACCACATAGCCATAGGTATCATCAACCGGACGCTGTCCATGATTTGCCCACAGACGGAGGATTCTGACTTCTGAGGGCAAGCCTTGTTTCTTTTCATTCACCTTGTTCCGCTTCACCCAATCTGTGGGACGAGTCTCGCAAGTAACAAATGCTTCACGGGTATACTCAGGAAGTATCCGATAGGCAAACTTACCTTTCTGCACCAGCCAGAGGGGAGTACCATCTGCCGACAAAAGCGAGTGAGTGCCGGAAGCGACAAGCTCCATTTTTTCCCTTTTCATCGAGAAAACTTCATCCGTCCAAGCCGTCTGGTCGATAGTGGTGCGAATCTCCCCATCCAGTTCAAGACGCTTATTGGTTACGCCCGCACCCAAAGCTACCATGTAATCTCCCAGAATGAAATAAGACTTATATGCCTTGAAGCCATAAAGAACCTCGTTCAAACCCTCACTGTTCCCCTTGTCGTTCACACCCTCTTTCGCAGAAGCGTTCATCTTTTCGAAGATATATCCTGCAACGGCATTACTCCCGCCATCCGTAGCACCGGCAGCAAAATTACTCCTGCTGCAATAACCACGCCAATTCTCTACGGGAACCAGTTTGTCCATGCCTTCGCGTGCAGTCACACCTGGGGAAGCGGTGACATCCCAACCGCCCATAATCCGGAAATACTCATCGCCGCTGCGCTGGAACAACGTCATTCCATCCGTCGGATAGAAATTGTAGGCATCAGCAAAGCTGGCTGCACTCTCCAGTCCGTCACAGCGGACAGAGGCCATATTAATCGTGATATGATAGTCGGGAGTCTTCTTTATCAAGTCGTCGTTGTTGAAGAACCAACGGGTACCGGAATAGACGCCCGGAGCATACGTCTCCATCGTGATGCGATTCTTCTTCACCTCTTGCTGCAATTGCAACAGTTCCCGCTGCTCTTCGGGGGTGAAAGAGTCCATCCAGTTGCCGATAAGGTTATCCAGCATTCCGGCATAAGGGATGGAAAGCTCTGTGGGATTATATACATACGAGCCACGGTCCAGGCAAGGAAGGCGATATCCCTTATAATAATACCAGGCACCACCACGCAGGAAATTAAGAAGTGCCTGCACATTATCCCGGCCCAGATTCTTGGCCCAGGGAGAGCCTTTCAGCATATTCAGCATTTTAAGTGCATTGGAAGTCCCGTCAATGGGATAGCCCCAAATCAGGCATTGCTTTCCATGTCCCCAACCTGCCCCGTCGGCAGTGAATCCCTCAGTCCAGAAAGCATCGGAATACGTAGTTTGGGAGGTCATACTGATACCGCGCTGGCAAACTTCCGCCAGCAAGTCTATCATAGGAATGGAACGGTACATGGCGGCCACGGGCAATAGGGAACGATAGGCCAATGCATTGCCGCCCACCCACCACACATGGTTGCGGAAACGGGAAATGGAAACTACATTCTCATCGGTTTCGTCGTGGCGGAGAGGTTGGGTCCAAGCTTGTAAGGCAATGGTTTTCAACATATCGCACGCCTCTTGCAGCAATGTGCCGCCTTTCCCACCTTCAGCATCGTCCATCTGTTTCAGATAGCAGAAATAAGTATTGACCGCTGCCGTAGGTATGGCAAAGCAAGATGCATGGAAACGGGGACCGTCATTGGGGCGTCCTGCCTCGATACCGCCGTAATGCAAGATTGCCTTCAGCACTTTACCGGACAAGGCCTGCTCTTCTGTCAGTTCACCTTTACGATAGGCATCCGCTACTTTCCAGATACGGTTGAAGGCATCCGCCACGAACAAGCCTATTTCGGCCTGCGGGTTGGAGTAAGGCTTCTGAAAGGCATTCTCTTTGCGGAATTGCTCTTCCTGCTCCCTTAAACCAGAAAAGATACCGTCGGCAGTGAGTTGTGCCAGACACTCCTGCGCACTCAACCGGGTGTCCAGGGAATGATAACGGTAAGGATGCTGCGCAAAGGAAGCGCGGAAAGCCTTGATGGACTTCTCCTTCTCTGCATCCCCCCGCTGCCGGGCTTCGTTGTAGTAACGGTGATAATTATTGAAAGCAAACAGCGTTTCCTTCTCCTGCGGAAAAGCGGTTGCGGCCAAGCAAAGGCCGAGAATGGTCAGAATAAGGTTTCTCTGCATATTAGAATCGTATTGGTTATTGTATAATGTCCGATTATATTTTCAGCAAATATAATGAAAGGCAGAGGGAAGAAATGACGGCAATCATACAAAACAGATGCAGTTTTCGTACGGAACTGGCTGAGTGCGGCAACAGGCATAAAAAGATTGGCTATCTTTGTTTCATCATAATAACCTTATTAACAACACTCCCCATGAAAAGACATCATCTGCTTTTTCTCTTTGCCGCTTTCATAGCTATAACGTCTTCTGCCCAGAAGCTGGACAATCTGGTAGAACTGAAACAGAAGTCGGAAAACCCACTGTTTCATCACTTGGACAAAGCTCCACGTACACCAGCTTTCGAGTGCGAAGGCTATTGGGCCTGGGGAAGTTCGGTAGTGAAAGGAGATGACGGCAAGTACCATATGTTCGTTTCCCGCTTTCCCAAAAGCTTGCCGTTCCATCCGGGATGGATGGTAGCCTCGGAGATTGTACATGCCGTATCCGAGATACCGCAGGGACCTTATCGGTTCAGCGAAGTGGCCCTCCCTGCCCGTGGTGCGCAATACTGGGACGGACGCTCCACACACAATCCACGCATTTTGAGGCAGAACGGGAAATACTACCTTATCTATATGGGTTCCACCCACCCCTTTGCCGACCCTACTTACGAACAACTCACCCTGAAAAGCCCCTGGTGTACCGTTGCCCGCGCCAACAAACGCGTGGGACTGGCCGTTGCCGACTCGCCCTACGGTCCGTGGAAACGCTTGGACGAGCCCATCTTGAAGACCAAGCCCAATACTTTCTACAGTTTTCTGACCTCAAATCCCTCGCCTATCATTCAAGAAGACGGTTCGGTGATGATGATATTCAAGGGGCGACATTACACGAACGGTTACCTGCACTCGGCCATGAGCCTCGGAATGGCTTATGCTCCTACCATAGAAGGCCCTTATCGAGTGCTGAACAATGACTGTCCCATCTTTGAAGTAGACGGTCAGGGCGAAGCGGAAGACCCTTTCCTCTGGAAAGATGCAAACGGTTATCATGCCATCTTCAAAGACCATGTAGCCAAGTTTACTGGCGAACGGGGCGGAGGCGTCATGGCACATTCCAAAGACGGCATCCAATGGACGGTGGACAAAGACCCGAAAGCCTACTCGCTCACTGTGGAGTGGGAAGACGGCAGCGTGGAGAAGCAAGGACAACTGGAACGCCCCTTCATCCTCTTCGAGGACGGAAAGCCTGCCTACATCTTCTTTGCCACGATGGACGGGCCCGGAGGATTCGAAAATGCATCCCGTTCTTGGAATATGGTGATTCCCATCAAAGATCGGAAGTAAAAATGTGTATCTTTGCAGCCATGAACGAGAACATATTACCCATCCACTTCGCCCCGCTGCAAGGCTACACCGATGCCGTCTACCGGCGGGCGCATGCACGCATATTCGGCGGCATAGAGACCTATTACTCTCCTTTCGTACGCATGGAGCACGGAGAAATCCGGCGGAAAGATGCCCGTGACATTGAGCCGGACAACAACCCGGACCTGCACCTCATCCCCCAGCTCATTGCTCCGGATGCGGACAAGCTGGAGCACATAATGTCCCTTTTCATCGAAAAAGGATACCAGGAAGCGGACATCAATCTGGGTTGTCCTTTTCCGATGCTGGCCCGGCGCCACAATGGCTGCGGCATGCTGCCCTATCCCGAAGAAGTGAAGGCGCTGCTCTCCGAAGCCATCGACCGACATCCCGACATCCGTTTCTCCGTGAAGCTGCGTCTGGGCTGGGAGCAGGCAGAGGAGTGTCTTGCCCTGCTACCGCTGTTCAACGAACTCCCCCTCGCACACATCATCCTGCACCCGCGTCTGGGCAAGCAGCAATACAAAGGAGAGGTAGACCTGGAGGGATTTGAAGCTTTCTACAAAGAGTGCACCCACCCTCTGTTCTACAACGGAGACCTGCATACCGCGAATGATATCCGTTCTATCACCACACGGTTCCCCCGATTGGCAGGTATCGTCATCGGCCGCGGGCTACTCGCCAATCCTGCCCTGGCGCTGGAATACAAGCAAGGAACCCCGATTTCTTCCGATGAAATGGCGAAAAAAGTGGGACAACTACACACCGAGGTCTTCAACGCCTATCAAGAGCTACTGCAAGGCGGTGAGGCACAGCTATTAATGAAAATGAAAAGTTTCTGGGAGTACCTATTGCCGGACGGAGACCGCAAAGCGAGAAAGACCATTCATAAGACCAGCAAACTGGCAAACTATCAGTCAGCAGTAAGCAATCTGCTCGGAACATATTAAACAACCGTTTCCAGTATCTTTCTCTATAGGAGAGAAAGGCTAAGACTCCTATACCGAATACCCACAACACCCGGATGTATTCACCCAAAACATGGGGATGTATTACCCCAAAACATCCCCATGTTTTATAGCACAACACCCGGATGTTATGGGGTAAAACATCCGGGTGTTGTGGGTATTCAGTATCAATGTCTAACCTATACTCTCCCTACCTCTTTAGCTCTACCTCTAAGCTTGCAGCATCCCGGCAAGTAAAGCGCAGCACAGTCTGATTCTTGTCTGCCGACAACACCTTGCAATAGGGCGTCTCGGCAACCTTCCACTGTCCCTTCAAAGTAACGGTTACGGGAATCTCCTGACTCTCATTGTCAGTCCACGGGCGTGAATAGATACTGCGCTCAATACGTTTTCCGTCTTTATCGAAAGCCTCATCACTCGGACCACGATACAAGGCCAAGTCGGGCTGGGAAACAGTCAGCAGAAGCTTGTCCTTATATTCGCGTATCATGACAAGGCACGATGTATCGGCTTTCTGCAACAATCCGCCGTCGGGCAGAGCTTGCGGAGTCTCAAACAAGACGTAAGAAGTAAGACCGTCTGCCGGAGAACGCACAATGTGGGCGTTGCGGTCTTGTTGGAGAATCTTGTAAGTGGGTTTCTTGGCGAATGCCTCCAAAGCGGCGGCATCCGTGTGGGGTAGCACGGCATATTCGTAGGAAGCGCCTTTCGGGGCTTTGCCATGCTGTAATGTCAAGGACACCCAGTCGCCGGAAGTGGGCTTGGTGCTACGCTCGCCCACGGTCACTTGCGGGAAGTTCTTCTCGTAGCGGGCATCAGGGCGGGAGGCTTTGGAAATGTAATAACCTACGCCGTTGGGATCTATATAAGTCTGCCCGTCACTCTGACAGGACTCCCAGTACCGGCGGGTTTCGGGAGTGGTGGCGGCAAGCTGGAACACGGTGGTTTCCGTTGGATATTCGGTATTTAGGTTTTCGATGTCCGTACCGAGGCATACAATGGTGCCGTCGAAGAAATGGAACGACTTGCGGGCACGGTGAGAACCGTTATACTTATCATGTTCATGCAGCACCATACCGAAGTTACCGTTCAGATGTGCTTGGGACAAACCGCCGGCAAAAGCTTCGTCGGAATAGAGCATCTCCTCCATGCCGGAGAAGGTATCGACATTCAATACCCGGGCACGCAGCTGGTCGAAAGGCAAATGAATGCTCGTGACACCCGGAATACGATTCCAGTCGAAACCGGCCTCCTGCCAGCCACTGGTGGCAAAAGTAACCATTTCATCGGTTTTTCCGGTAAGAATCTGCATGCTGCCATGTGCCAGATAACGGCCATAGAAATTGGCGGGGAGATAGTGCTCGGCAGCCCAGAGGTAACGGGAATGTCCGCGTACTACGGCAGCCCAGTTGCTGCGACGCTGTACGGATACACAACCGTAACCCAAAGCCAGATTGCCTTGCGGGTCGGGTTCCGGACGGAAGCCTTGGGCTTCAAGCAACTTCTTCATCTCCAATTCGTGGCGAGTGGAAGCCTTCGGCAGATAGTCGGGCGCATTCTTGTCCGGAGCTTCTGTATAGGCAACCAGGCGCAAATAGGCAGCGGCCATTTCGGGGTCATACTTCTGCTTGCCATCCGGCGTACCGGCAATGGCCATCGTGGCATATTGGATAGGTATCAGACTTCCTCCCCCGTTGGGATGGCGTCCGGACATGGAGAGAGACCATTGCTTCAGGTTGCAATAGAAACGCATGGTGAGAAGCACTTTCTTCACCGTCTCGTGTGCCTGCTCGGACAGGCGGAACTCGGTACCACTCAGCAAGTAAATCATATTAGTGGCACCGTCCAGACCGCCCACTGCATAAGCAGGATAATTGTTGCAATGATGGAAGCAGGCACCGTCCGGCTTGAAAGAACCGGCCAATCCCGGCGCAGGAAGACAGCCTTTGTCCAGCCAACGGGAGAAGGAACGCAGGTATTGCAGTTTCTCCGGTGTATCCTCCATAATCAGAATGCTGGCTATGCGGCCTTGCAACTTGGTGTTGAACGTATCTATATCAATACCGTTGACGGCAGGTTCGGGATATACCTCATTGGTGATGGCATACCAGTTGAGCGTACGTACCGCCTCTTCCAGCTTACCTACCTCACGCAACACGTCCTTCATCAAGAAATAAGCCACAAACAGACCGCGCATACTATATCCGTAATGGTGGATATTCCCCCAGCAACTGCCGTAGGCAATACCCTGGTCGGTGGCGTTATCGTACATGGCGATGAATTTCTGCTTCAACTCGTGTTTCAGCGCCGCATCTTCCGCATTGTTGTAGGCGATGGCGACGCGTTTCATCAGGTTGAAATAGTCGCTTATCTCTATCCCCAGTCTGGAGAACATATCTTTGTCCCAATCGGGTACCATACGTTCGTATGCCTCGGAGTGACGTACGAAATAGATAGGACGTCCTGCTACCTTGCCGTTCTTGTAGGTAATCCGATAAAAATCATACTTCTCACGGATGGACTGCATCTCCTTCTCCGAAAGTGCGGAAGGCGTGTAGAGCATGCCGCGGAAACGCTTCTCCATAACCCGTATATCCTGCTTCTGCGCCTCGGTCACGTCTGTCAGAGGGATGTCCGGTTTCCACAAGGAGTGTTCGTAGATAACCAGCCAGTGGTTGGTGGTTCCCTTATTTACAAACGGTACCTGCAAGTCGGCAGTCTGCTGGCGGGCATCCACCTTGCTGGCAGTAATCAGATGGTCGAAAAAGAGTTTCCCCTTCACGTCGGGGGCTACAATTCGGATTTCGTCCATCCCTTCTTCCGGGGTACCTTGCATATCGCGTTCATAACATACCCATGCTCCGCGCCAACCGGTAAAGTTGATGCCAAAAGGAAAAGAGGTGCATACCTTGCCATCCTTCAGGAACTCAAACAGAATCTGCTTGTCCTGGGCCTGCTCATTGTACACCCATACGATGAAAGCCGAAAGATAGGTGTCTTTCCCCGTCGGGTCTTTCTTCTCAAACTTCAAGTCTTTTTTGATAGACAGTGCGGCACCCGGCTCGAAAGTCCAGCTCAAACTGTGGTCGCCGTCCCTATAATGTTCGTCGCTAATGCCCAACTGCGAACCGGCTGCCGTAGTGACAAACGCCGGAACCTGCTTCTCCTCAAAAGAAAGCAAGCGCTCATTCTTCACGATTTGTGCATGTACACTGCCCGGCAGCAACATGCAAACGAGCGCTACCGCTCCTATTTTCCATTTACTGAATTGCATCATGTCTGTTTATTTAAGGTTATCGATATTTGCTACTTGGAAATCTGCAAAACGTACGTGGTTCTGCCACAACCGTAAGGCGAAATAGCCGTCTCCTTTGCCATCGGCAACCGGTAAGCTGAAAAGCTCTTCACCATCCATGGCATAAGTGGTGGCTCCATTCTCCACACGGATTTTAACTTCATACCAATGGTTGGGCTTCAAAAGGTGGGCGGCATCGGTATACTCTTTCAAGATGGGTTTAATCTTTGCATCGTCCACTCCATAATACTCTCCATGGTATTCACGGAAACGCGTAGTTCCATTATCATTACCGCCGTAGCCCACATAGTAAAGGTCCAGCGTATTGTAATTCTTGAACTCGCCGTTGCGCCATGCACTGCGGGCAAAGAAGTCATCCGGATGCCGGGGGTCATCGGCCCCCCAAAAACAATTCAAGTCACTGAGACGGTCGTAGCTACCATTCTCAACCACCACTTGTACCCGGTAGGTAATCTCATAGTTTCCCGTCAACCGTTCCTTATACCAAAGGGACAGCCCGTCCGGAGATACAATATCCATCGTATCGCCGATACATGTAATTTCCACTTTTCCGGAAGAATCCTCCACGACCCAGGCGGTAAGCCGGCAGGAAGCGCCCATCTCCATACCGGGGAGGACACATAAGAGAAGTTGCATCAAAAGAAGTTGTAACCGCATATTTCAATGTATTAGTACGGTACAAAGAAACCCCTCTTTTTGGAAAAAGAGGGGCATAAATCGTACAGAAGAAGGATAAAATAATGATTGAGGCGGATTTCTGCCCCCACTTCATCAAGGATGAAGTTCTTCGAAAGCCTTGTTTTCCTCTTGTACCGCCTGAATAGTTTCTTCCAGTTCATTGATAGGGAGATCGAAGTTGTACCAGTCGTTATAGCAGTCGGTGACATACCACTTGCCATCCGTCAGTTCAAAGACCACACGAAGGGAAGGTTCTGATTCATCATAGCCTGCTTCGAACTCTTTATGGGCAGGCTCATTGACAGTGAAGTGAGAAATATAGGTACCTCCCTCCTCTTCGGTAGTACGTCCTTCCTTCAGCGTTTCTTCGTCTAGCAATGCCCACTTCTCGCGGGTGAAGGGAAAAGTCTGTTCCGTCTCACCGTCATCCTTCAAGAGGGCGATGGGAGACTTCAAAGGAAACTTGATTCGGGAATACTGGAATGAAGCACTGGACGTGAATTTCTGGAGAAATGTCTTGAAATCCTCCTCTTCGGCAGCCAGACCATTGAGAGTCGTCAGCATGAGTGCCGCAAACAGACAAAAAACAAAGCGGATAGCCTTCATATACTCGGATTATTTTTCAATGCGCAAAGATAATATAAAAGTAATAAAATGCTAAGGCTATGGGGCGATAATTATTATCATCTATGTTTCAGATACTCGTAACCAAACCGGCAACGCAAGCAGTCTTTCTTGTCACAATATTCCTTTTGAAGTTGAAGCAGAGCCTGCGAATCGGCAGCGGTAGATACCGGCAAACCGGCACCATCCCAAAGTCGGGTTACGTGATTGTTTTCGGCCTTCAAGGATTCAAGGAAACGGGTGGCACGGTCACACAAAACGTCATCGGCCTTGTGCAGGCCATAAGCATAAAGAAACGGGATGACCGTATTGATGGCAATCAGATTCAAGGCACCGTCCCCTACCCGCTTTTCCCTCCGGGGTGAAACCTTTCTGAAATTGAAGTGCTCCTCCCAATACGCGGAAGTCTTGGCAGCCAGTATCTTCTTCACCGCCTCCAGCGTTTCAGCCTCCATAACACGCGAGAAGAGCGACTGCTCCTTGTGATACAGACAGGCAAGCTGGGCGAGGCGTACATGTGGAAAGTTATCGGGACGAAGACGCAGAAACCGCCACTGCTCAACAGACATGGGAGCTGGCAGCTCGAACTTGTGTTGCAGGTAGCGGAACTCTTTCTGAAGTATCAAATAATAATCATCTGCCTCTGCCGAGACCTCCTCCAGCAGGCCTGCCTGCCCCAGGAAGAAAGCCTCCACTTGAAACAGACTGTCCCGATGTTTGTCTACGGCGCGGAATGGAAGGCGGTTTGCCCATGCCTCGAAAGCATCCCCATTCAGCCCGAAGCCGAAGTTACGAGCAAGAGTAATGAAGAAAACATCTTCCCAATGATGATTGCAGCGTTCGAGCCGCTGGGATATGACGCATGCTTTCTGCTCAAAACGCTCTACCTGCAAAGCGGACAGCCAGGAATGGACGGTCAGCTTTGGGAGGGAGGCAAGGATGGAATAGCAGGGAGGATAAATCTCTGTCTGCCGAAGCTCTTCATAGCGCAAGCGGACAGTGTCGGGGCAAGTGAGCACCATCTGGGGAACCAGCTCACCGTTCGTGCGGTACACATCACAATTCGATTCGCCCACCACGTGCAGGATGACGGTATCATACGCCTTGTCACGGTCGTGCCTATGGAGCAGCCAGTCTGATGCCTGCGTATGCACTTCGACGTTGCCCACCCAGAGCGTACCGTCTATTTTCAGTTTGGCATTAAAAAAATCGGGGCCTGCATTCATGTTCGGCAAACCGGGATCTATCACTTCTACCGGCCGGCCGGAGGTTGTCTGGAGCAATGACAAAGGAAATATTTTGTGCTTCCAAACATAATGCAGTAGTTGTTCCATGTTAACAAGACGTTAATGTTGAGCACAAATGTAAGAAAAAGATTATCTTTGCGACCTATAGTTTGTTGATAAACTAAATAAAAACAGATAGAAACAATGAAAATCGCATTAATCGGCTACGGAAAAATGGGCAAGGAAATCGAGAAAATAGCCCTTGGCCGCGGACACGAAATTGTAAGCATCATCGATGTCGACAATCAGGAAGACTTTGAATCGGCAGCCTTCAAGAGCGCCGACGTTGCCATAGAGTTCACCAACCCCATGGTTGCATACAATAACTATATGAAGGCATTCCGCGCCGGGGTCAAACTGGTATCCGGCAGTACGGGATGGATGGCAGAACATGGAGACGAAGTAAAGAGACTTTGTACCGAAGGCGGCAAGACACTGTTCTGGTCTTCCAACTTCAGCTTGGGAGTAAGCATCTTCTCTGCCGTCAACAAGTACCTCGCAAAGATAATGAACCAATTCCCTGCCTATGATGTGACAATGAGCGAAACGCACCACATCCACAAGATGGACGCTCCGAGCGGAACGGCCATCACGCTTGCCGAAGGTATTCTGGAGAATCTCGACCGTAAGGACAAATGGGTAGAAGGGACTTTCCAAGCTCCCGACGGAACCGTTTCGGGCTCTACGGAATGTGCAGCCAATGAGCTATCCATAAGTTCTATCCGCGAAGGAGAAGTACCGGGCATCCACAGCATCCGCTACGACTCCGAAGCCGACAGTATCACTATCACCCACGATGCCAAGAATCGCAGGGGATTTGCCTTGGGAGCTGTCCTTGCTGCCGAATATACCGCCAAGCACGAAGGTGCTTTGGGAATGAGTGACTTGTTTCCATTTTTAAAAGACTAAAACATCATGAGAAAAGCAACACGCACCCAATGGATTAAATTCAGTATAGTCACCCTGCTCTACCTTGCCTTTCTGGTTTGGGTAAAAAGCTGGCTGGGACTGATTGTACTACCCTTCATTTTTGACATCTACATCAGTAAGAAGATACCCTGGGGATTCTGGAAGAAATCGGAGAATCCTGCCGTACGCAGCATCATGAGTTGGGTGGATGCCATCGTATTTGCGCTGGTAGCCGTCTACTTCGTAAATATCTATGTGTTCCAGAATTATCAGATACCGTCTTCCTCATTGGAGAAATCCTTGTTGGTAGGCGATTTCCTTTACGTCAGCAAGATGAGTTATGGTCCGCGCGTACCGAATACGCCGCTTTCCATGCCGCTGGCACAACATACACTACCGGTATTCAACACCAAATCGTACATCGAATGGCCCCAATGGGAATACAAGCGTGTACCAGGCTTCGGCAAAGTGAAACTGAATGACATTGTGGTGTTCAACTTCCCGGCAGGCGACACGGTAGCCACCAATTTCCAGCAGACAGACTTCTATACCCTTGCTTACGAAGAAGGAAAACGCGTGTATCCCAACAAGGTGAATATGGACAGCCTGACACGCAAGCAGCAACGTACTGTCTACGACCTGTACTACAATGCCGGACGTAATCTTATCCGTTCCAATCCGAGAATGTACGGTGACATTGTCATACGCCCCGTTGACCGTCGTGAAAACTATGTAAAACGTTGCGTAGGCCTGCCCGGCGATACGTTGCAAATCAAGAAAGGACAGGTATACATCGACGGTAAAGCCATCGAGAACCCTACAGAAATGCAGTTCAACTACTTTGTACAGACTACAGGTCCTTATATCACCGATGATATGTTCCGTGAACTGGGCATCAGCAAAGAAGACCAGACACTGATGACCGACGGTCTGGGCTGGGAAGAGAATCTGATTGAAATGGGATTGGACCGCCGGGATGCCCAAGGCAGGCTGGCACCGGTCTATCATCTTCCGCTCACCAAAAAGATGTACGAGACCCTTTCGGGCAACAAGAAACTCATCAGTAATATTATCATTGAACCGGGAGAATTCTCGGGACAGATGTATCCGCTGAACCTTTACACTAAATGGGACCGCAACAACTACGGCCCGATCTGGATTCCTGCCAAAGGCGCCACCATCA
>OGJS01000869.1_pt1 | contig 15698 bp, 12 predicted proteins | sample 1572241 | NCBI WGS metagenome assembly OGJS01 (sample SAMEA2582145, study PRJEB24529) | metagenome | biome: Human gut stool | place: China | collected 2011 | reverse complement strand
GCTTGACTTTAACGGTGGCAGATGAAGGTCAGGGCATTAAGTCAGAGGATTTGGATAAGATTTTTAAACGACTTTATCGGGTGGAATCTTCTCGCAATATGAAAACTGGCGGGCACGGTCTAGGACTCTATATCGCGCGTGAATTGGCACATCAACTGGGTGGAGATATTTTCGTTCAGAGCGAATATGGGCAAGGTAGCAGCTTTTCTTTAGTATTGGATATATAAAAAAAGAGTAGGACAAGACCGGAAAAGGCGGCGTTCTACTCTTTTTGTTATCCTTGTTGCTGCTCGGCTAAAATAACTTCAAAAAGCAGATTTCCAACTAAATTGAACATCAAGCGTGAGCGTAGTTTTTCGCGCTTTTTAGGCGCATCGTAGACGAAAATCATGTGGTCACTGATTTTATCAAGCAGAAAATATTTTCTTTCCCCCTATCGCAATTAGATGTCAGATCTTTGCTGAACGATCTTCAGAAAGAACAGTTCCCCCATTTGGAAGTTTATCAATCGGGTGGGACACGAATAGAAGTGACCGCTAAGAATGTTTCAAAGGGAAGCAGCTTGTAGTCTTTGAAAACTAATGCTCAACTAGTTGTGACGTTTGGTGATTCAGGAAATGACATTTCGATGTTTGAAAAATCCGATATTTCCTACTGTATGGCGCATGCTCCGAAGGCCGTCCAAGAAGCAGCTACGTATGTAGTGGATTACTTTGCAGATGCAGTGAAACATTTGGAGAAGTTGTTGTATCAAAATAGTATAAAGGCTTAAGAAAATTTTCTTAGGCTTTTTGTGTGCTGCCATTATCCTTAATCAAAAAATTTTTTTGGTTTCATGTTATAATATCCACCACTCACCGAGCAGTCCATCTGTTATTAGTTTACGAGCGAGGTTTTCCCTCGCTCGTTTTATAGTTCTCCAATAAATCGGTAATGAAGTTCAATCGTGACTTGGCGGTTCTTGCCACGTCCTGTTGGCTGATGGACGATAATTTTGTCGATTAGCTCATTCACTAACTGAGTTGTCAAGGTTTCAAGGTTCGTGTATCGGCGAATGGTTTGCATAAATTTGTCGACATTTTCCTTGGATTCAGTTTGGCTAATCAAAACCTCTTGAAGCTTTACAATTTGCTGATTGAGTTCAACTTGCTCGCTCTCGTAGCTATCTGTTAACTTGCGAAACCGCTCATCGCTAATCTCGTCCAGCAGTTGCTTTTCATAGAGTTTTTGGATAATAGTATCCAACTCCTTCGAACGCTTTTTGAAACGAGATAACTGTTTACGGAGGCTATCTTGTTTCTTAATCTCTTGAATATCAAAGCGAGATTTCAGCTTTTCAAGAAGCTGTTTCTCGTCAAAATGAATGGCTGAGATTAGTTGCTGGAGGTCTCTCAAAACCAACTCCTCTAGAACTTCTTTCCGAAGATAATGTAAGCCCGAACAGGTATCACCAGCCCGACGGTAGTGGTAACACTTATAGTGGTCAAGATTGATGTCGCCTTTCTGTTGTGGGCAAAAACTAAGCTTGTGTCCATTCTCGCAGAATACTAAACCTGCAAATAGATTTTCGTGACCAGGCTTATCTTTCCAATTGTGTCGCTGGCTAACTCGCTTATGACCGAGCATTTTACGAGCCATTTCAAAATCTTCTTGTGAGACAATCGCCTCGTGAGTGTTTGGAAAAATCAACCAATCTTCTCGAGGTCGCAATCTACAACTCCGCTGTTTGTAGGAAACTTTTGCTGTTTTCAAATTGATGGTCGCCCCAGTGTATTCCTCCTTTTCGAGCATCTGGCAAATCATCTGATTTTTCCAGTAATAAGGGTCTGTTTCAATAATCCGATAATTCGAGAGCCCTAACTTTTTCTTGTAATTAGCAGGGGTCAAAATCTTGTCTTTTCGAAGTCTGCGAGCAATTTCCATCAATGACATTCCTGCTAGATACTCCTTAAATACTCGTTTCACAATTTGGCTTGCGTAGTCATCAATAATCCATTCTTTGGGATTTTCTGGATTTTTGAGATAGCCGTATGGGGCAATCCAACTGATTTTTTCGCCAGTTTTTGCCTTGGTATGCTTGGATAACTTAATCTTTTCGCTACATTGGAGCGAATACCAGTTGTTAAACAAGGATACTAGAGGTGCGAGATAAGCGTCTTGGCTGTTACTTTTTGAGCTATCCAGATTCTCATTTAAAGAAATGAAGCGAACGTTTTTCGATGGAAACGTGATTTCGGTTAGCTGTCCAGTTAAGAGGTAATCTCGACTGAGGCGGCTCAAATCTTTCACGATAACCGCTTGGATTTTACCAGATTCAACCAAGTTAATCATCAGTTGAAAATCTGGTCTCTGAGCATTCGAACCTGAGAAACCATCGTCCACAAAGAAGAATGGATTTGGCAAATTTTCACGCATAGCCACTTGAGCGAGAATTTGTTTCTGGTTGGAAATAGAGTTACTCTCGCCCTCGTTGGCATCTTCAGCAGACAAACGGCAATAGAGTGCAGTTATCCTGTCTGGCAGACTATTCAAATTCTGTGTTTTGATATCTTTAATTGTCAATGTACTTTTGTTCATAGCGTGCTCCTTTCGATTCACCTATAACCCACTGACATGATAACTCTGTTGGGCTAGGAAGTCCAGTTAATCCTTCTCCAGAATCAAGCGTTGGAGTTTCCTTTCAAGACTATATTTTCCTGTAAACTTTCGCACTATCACAATTGTCACTTTGCCGATTTTAAGTTTCTGTTCTTTATTCATCACGTCCTCCTTGAATAAAATCGGGTAATTCCTCTAAAGTAACAACAGTGAAGAGTTCCCAGTAAGTATTTAAATCCTCCTTGATACGATTCAATATTGCCAGCTTACGTTTCTCATCTGGTACAACCCAAATCACCAAAGGGAAAATCTCATTTTCTCGTTGTTCAATTCCAGTGTTGAAATATTGAATATACTGTTTACACTTGGCAACCACTCTACCAAGGTGTTCGGTCGCTTTATCCGCCTCGAAGAAATAGCTATCTTCGAAATCTCCAACGGTTAATTTTGTGAAAGCGTCGGGCTTCAGTGTAGAGTTGGAGAGTAGGGTCGCAAAGCTCCGCCAACATTTTGGTTCAAAGGAAAAGGTTTCGAGAGTGATTTTCTTTTCTAAATCTAAGGTTTTCAACTCCACGAAAATCTGCGTAACAAAGAGTTGGTGTTTCAGATGATGTTGTGTCGGTTCATATTTATTTTTGAAACGAAGTTTGACGTTTGGTTCAATCTCATGCAACGCCTTAGTCCCTTTGTGTGTTAGATACCAAATATACGAGCCACTCCCAGCACGTATACCGCCAATTCGCCGTTCAAGGTGGGCGATGAGCCCTAAGTTAGATAGTTTCTTGGTAAAAAGGTTAGCTCGCCTTGTGGCAGTTTTAAGAGTGTTGTCTGGGAAATACAGCCGAACAATTTGTTTGGTTGTGATATAACGACAATGATTAAGTAAACTTAACAGTTCATAATCTTGTTTAATCAGTTCCATTTTGTACCTCCTTTTTCTTCCTGCCAATGTTTGAAATTGATTTGGCTGTTTTTTTGCGTGGCGGTTCTTCTCTAAGAGTCGAGCCGTATCGTTCGAAACTCTCACCATAAATCTCATCTTTCTTTCGAAAAGCTGGTGGCGCTGGCAAAGTATTAACAGATAGCCATTTGAAAGTATTCTTTATGATTGAGACTCTGGCATAGACCTGAAACGGCGGTAATTTGTAGAAATCTTCATCGGAGAGTTCAGGGACGAGTCCAGCTAATTCCTTCGCCTCATTCATTGAGAGTCCAAAAATAATCTGGTTGTGGCAGTTGGCGTAAATGGCGTGGCGGAGCTGTTTAGGCAACTGTTTTGAAAACTGATTCGCTAAAATATATCCAACACCAAGGCTTCGAGACATAGAGAGTGCGTCGTCCAGAGAAACTGGGAGCTTGAGGTAATCTGCTACTTCGTCAATATAGATGAAAACTGGCTTGCGAAGGGTTTCTTTGGCTCTGAGAAGCGTTAACTGATATAAGCACCCTAACAAGATTGCTCCAATAAATTTGGCATTTTCTGAGCCGATAATTCCTTTATTCAAGGGAACTAATAATAGTTTTGACTGGTCGAAGATGTCTTTTAAAGAGAAATTGCTTGAAGATTTTCCTAAGATTCCTCGAAGGGCAGGGCGAAGTAAAATCCCTCGAAATTTATTGAGAACGGGTGAAATCATGGTCTGTCGAGCAGAGTCACTCAAACTGTCATAACCTTGCCAAAAATCCAATAAAAATGGGTCTGAGATACCTTTCAGTAACTGATATCTAAAACTTTTGTTAGTTAAGAGTGGTACTAAATCAAGTAAAGTCGATCCGTGAACTTTTGCCAGTGTGTGAAAAGTGTGGGAGAGAATATCTTGTGTGTAGACACCCCAGGAGTCTTCGAAAATTTCTTGAAAGACACCAAGTAACATATCTGCAACTAATTCTGCTGGAACGCCGAAAGCGACTAAATCAAATGGGTTGATTGAAATGACTTTCCCAGTTTGGCTGGGGTCTAAAATGACCGTATCTTGGTCTCGTCCCTTAGGGAGCCTCTCTAAAATATCTGAGACGAGAGTTGCTTTTGGGTCAATCACTACAGCAGAGCGATTTTCTTTAGCATCTGCCAAGATGAGGTTAAGCATTGTGGTTGATTTTCCACTTCCAGTTCCACCCAAGATCCATGTGTGAGACAGTCCGCTTTGAGCTGAAATTCCCACAAATCTTGCTGGATTTTCTAAACTTAATCCAAATGGTCTTTGGACTTGATGAGATAGTCCAAGTGGTGGTAAAATAGCTTTAGGCGAAAGAGGTAAAACGCCTGTGTATGGAGCATCGCCAGCTGGTAGTAGAAAGAGGCTGGCGAGTTCAATGCTTGATACAATCGTTTGGAAGTGCCACGGAATCATGCCGTGGTTTATTTTTTCGCTTGAAGTTGGCTTTGCAGAGAACTTTGCCTCAGCTCGCTCCAATAGTCTAAAGGAGGATAACAAACTCTTCAGTAACTGAAGTTCTCGTGGCTTGCTTTCCGCTTGAAATCCTAAACGCATTGACAACTGAAACTGGCTATGATGAAGCTTTTCTTTAAGGAGCGTTTTTTCGTCTGATGACAATTTAGGAATATTACCTGTCACAGTTTGCCAGAAAGTTGTGTTTGGGTTTGGTAAATCTTTAGGAAGAGGTTTTGGAGATGTCGATTTTCCAACAACCAATTGAATGATGATAACTTCATTCTTTCGAAGTAAGCCAGAATGCGAGAGGACAGTGCGCACCAAGTTTTCTGTTTGTTTGGTTTGGAGGGCGAAATGGTTTTTCGAAAGCGTTAAGTGGTACGCACTGGCAACTTTCGAACGTTTTGCGCTATCGAAACGGACAGAATGATGAGCGGTCATCATACTTTTGAGAAATTTGATATCTAATGGGTCGGCGCCAATCAGGAAGTCGGCTTTATTTTGTTTTAATCGAATTTCCCAAATGAAAGGCTGTCTGCGTGAAAAACCATTGAGCTGTGCCATAAAATCACAAACCGTTTCAAATGCGAACGGTCTTGTCCATTCAACACGTTGCCAAACTAATGAGTGTGGTCTTTTCATATTACCTCCATTTACTTTTGTTTAGAAAGTACTTGCCAATTAAACCAACTGTTAATATTCCCCCAATCAGCAATACAAGAAAGAGCCAAATATTTTGAAGTAATAGCGCTCCTTGGTAAATTAGCCACGAGCCGAAGAAAAACGAAACAGCGAGACTTAGAAATTTCTTCATTCATCATCGCCTCCGTTAGTGAAATCTCGAGCATTTTCAGAATACTCTGGGACGGGATAGTTCGGAATGATAATGTCACTTTTAATTTCATTACCCCAAATGCTCCAGTTTTTATCTGAGGGAACAGGACGGCGTGCAAAGAGCTCTAAATAATCTCCATCTGAACAGCGTTCGATAATCGAATAAACTTCTTCAGGCTTGTGAGAATGGTCTTGAACAGGGAACATTCCCCAATTCATTTGCCCTTTGAACTTGATAGGAGCTTTGCCTCGTGTCGCAAAAATCATTTGTTCGGTACAGTTTCGAAGGTAATTTCCTAATCCAAGTCGAGGTTTCACCCAAGTAAAGATGGATTTTGGTTCGAAGCCCCAAGCGCGCACTACTTCGAAAGATTGTTCGAGGGCGGCAGGGTATGTCCAGAGCCAGAGGTAAGCATTGTCTTCAGCGAGGTCTGCGACTGGCATATTTTTGATAGCTTCCAAGCTCATCAAATTGTAGTGCCTACTCGCACCAAGCTTGCCTTTTTGTGCAATCTCCCAAGGTGGGTCTGCGAGGATAGTTTTGAATTTCTTTGATGCGTGTTGTTTGGTTTGCTCTTGTTGTGTTTTCATTTGAAAATCCTTTCTGTCTTGTTAGACGCTCCAACTATACTTTAGCTTTAGGGTATTTCAAATCATAAGTATTTTGAACTTTTGGAGCGATGCGAAAGCGATGAACAGTGGTCGGGTGAGCTAAATTCGCTCGACTTGTTCGTTGTTGTAAGAAATACAACGTCCTATCTTAAAATCGCCTCCATTCATTGTTGAGAGTTTCCAGTAGCTTTTTCTGTGCTATCAGGAAATCTTCGTTAATAGCTTCTCGGGTTTCGAGAAATTCTGCCAGAGCAATTTCGTCTTGCGAGTAAATTTCTGTTGGATTGTTCGAAGTTGTCTCATCTTCACCGTATTCCAATAAGACTAATCCGAGAAAGAAGAGAACAGCGAGCACCAAGAGAGCGATAAGATACCAATTCATAGTCACCTCCTATTTGAAACGTTGTGCTGAAGCATAAGTGAATGCCTTGATAATGAAGTCTGTCCGACCTTTTGCTTGTGGATTTTGTGCCAAGATATGACTTTCTAACTCCGAAAGGTTAGCAATCTTATTTAAGACATCTTGAGCCAATAGTTCGTTGGCTTGAATGACTGCCATGTCTTGGTTGAGCTGGCGAGCAATTGCCATTTTCTGTGGATTAAGTGTTGAAATTGGCAAGACTTCTGGGTTTTGAGAGTTTTGTGGTAGATGTGACATAGTGGGTCTCCTTTTGATATAATTCAGTTAGCTAACTTGGTTATAGTATAACAGGTGTAAAGAGTTATTTTTTGCCAAAGTCTTGCGATTTGATTGCTAAAAAGGAGAGGTGATATGTTTACGATTAAAAAGTTACTTCATCTATTAGAAAAAGAAAATCACAGCTGGAAGAATCCAACTGCAATGACAAAAACCATTTTGATGGTACTTACGGATTATCATTATCCTAGCGATATTGCTTCGAAAGTTTTTTCTGGTGTCAACCAAGGTCGAAACATTTACAATGATATAACTGATATTCTCTCTGAGAAAACAATTGATACTTATTTGTCAAAAGTTGAAACAGGGCTACACAACCAAAACTTCAGAAATGGTAATTTTGATAGCTTGAAGATGGTTGAGGAGACATATCGACTATTGAAAGACTCTACAAACTTGAATCAAGATATTTACCGAGGTTTGCTTAAGTCTTATGCTAAAAATAAAGACAATAGACCGTACTTATTCTTAGCGGAGTGCTTTTACTATGCTTTAGCTTCTCGACATGATAAAGCTATAGGCTACAAAACAACAATTCCTGTAACAAAAAATCCTCCAACTCTGCCAGCTTGGGGAGATGAGTTGGAGGAGGCGACACTCAATGAAGCTCTTCCGCCTAAATTTTGGGCAACTATTAAGCAAATGACTATCAAGGAAATTACGATTTTTAAATCTTTAGCAAAGCTGGCTGTTATTGACGAAGATGGGGAATATTATCTCTACGCTCCAGTAAGTAATGAGGAAGTTGAACTTTACAAAGATTTTGGGATTGGCAATGCGGAATTTCTTTTGATGGAAGAGTTTGGACTTATCAATATCGGGGCGAGAGTAGATAACACCATTTCTGTAAAAAGTGATCCTGCTGGATTTCAGAATGATAATCTGGTTTTTGCGGTTACAACTGAATCTAAACCTTTTGATATACACTTTAATAGTTATTCATTTACAACCGTCGGTTTAAAACTTTTGGAAATTTTAGAGGTGAAAACAGACAATGATTTCTTTAGAAAATTGTGTCAATTATTTGTTCGGCAACACGTTCATTTACCAATTGATTTTTATCTTGCTCCAGTTGAGGTAATGGAGGATGCAGAAAGTATGGAGGAGTTGGAAGAATATCGGTTGAGGTAGTTCTAATCGTTTCATTACTTTACAAAATCTAAAGCAACTTTTGGCAAAATTCTTGTTCGGTTTCGCTATCAATAATCGCTTGCGGTTTTGTGCTAAATTTTCTAATTGTAGCGTTAATTTCGTCTATTTCAGTATGTTTGGTAAATTGCTCGAACCTCGTTATCTTAAACCCCATAACGCTATTTTTAACGGTTAAATTGTTAAGGAATACTGGTAGGCTGATAGCAGGCAGGTATGCCCCAAGTTCATCGAACTCCCACTCTGACATTTCTGGTATCAATCCCCAAAAGGTTTGTTGGCGGATTCTATTGCCAAGTTTTGTTAATTCTTGTTTAACGTTATTTTCTAAAATAATTGATTGTTTTAAATTAAAACTTAGTAAATACTGAAAGCTTGGTGATGTTCGCCTTACTTAAATTTTTGGTTTATGGCTCAGCTTAACTGTTTGAATGCTGGAATTTATATTTTCTATTCGTTTATCGAAATAGTACCCAGACGTCCTGAAAATACCTCAGAATAGATAATAAGTCGCCTGACGAAACACCTAAGAAACGGCGACACTCTGCCAACCAAATCTCACGCGAAGCGAATAGCGATGCGAACATTAAAAGCAAGTAAAACGGCTGAACTTCTCAGCCGTTTTCGTATATGTTGTCCTACTTTTCAAGGCTATCTATCGCCCAAATTTCAGCCGTCTGAGACATTAACTCTCGAGTGTAATCTGAAGAGAACTCAGTTTGTTCAATCTTGTCCAGTAGGGTATTAACTTCATCTGGTGCTTCGAGCTGGCAGGTGTATTGCAGGACTTTATCATCGTCCAAATCGTAAAATGCTTCGAAAGTTTCTTTATCCTCGACTAGTCCTCCAATCTACCTTAAAGTTATCAAAACGAGACTGTTTAATTCTATCTCTAACTTCCAGTTCAAGATATGCTTGATGGTAAACATCTGGAAGTCATTCGGTACTGTTTAATCCAGCGAACGGTACTTATTTTAACTTTTCCATAAAAATCTACTTTCGAGTTAGGTTGATGCTCTCAGAAAATAACTCTTTTTGCAAGAAAAGTCCAGTGTTTTTCTGAAGAAACTAGCATTTACGAAGTGGCAGGAATATTATGAAAACGGTCTCTAGATATGCTATAATAGAACGAGTAAATTAAATAAACCCGAAGGGTACCCTTCCTTTATTATATTCATAATAAAGGAATCCTATCAGCCCTTCAATATTTTCAGCTGAAAGGTATACCAAAATATGAAGAAAGAACTGGAACGGCTTCTGGCACAAAATGACACCTTTATGGTGGAAGGTGTGCTCAATAAGAATAAATTAGCAGAGCTGGCAAGACAATATAATCCTGAACTTCTCAATCTCTTGATGAGTGATGAGAAAATCGCAAATCATTTCTTTTCAAGCCTTGAAACAGGTGTCTTAGTCTTTAAGAAAGATGTCTTTTTACAGTTTTTGAATAACAAGGAGTTTCTCCCTGACAGCTTTACAGCTTACAAGACGAAAATCGGTTTAGCGACAGGCGACAAGTACATTTCTGAAAATCAAGAAGTTGTTCTGAATTTTCCATACAAAGACTGCGTGCTGGAGGGGGGACAGACCAAGGAGGATTCCAAACGTCAGGAAATTTTCTTTAATGAGACCCTTGCGCCAACCGAAATCAATCGTCTGTTAGATGATAAGGTTTTAACCAACTTCAAACGTTACGATAAAGATGGCGAGCGTGAAGTCAAAGAACTCACAGATACGGATAATCTTGTAATTAAGGGGAATAATCTTATCGCTTTACATAGCCTCAAAAAAAGATTTGCGGGGAAAGTGAAGCTCATCTACATTGATCCGCCTTATAATACGGGAAATGATAGTTTTAAATATAACGACAATTTTAATCATTCTACTTGGCTAGTATTTATGATGAATCGCCTTGAAGTTGCTAAAGAATTATTAACAGACGATGGAGTTCTTTATGTCCAATGTGATTTTAATGAACAGCCATATTTGTCTGTTTTACTAGATAGTATATTTAAACGAGAAAATCATGTTAATACAATTATCTGGAGAAAACTGCTTAGTGCGAAGAAACAAAGCACTTATCTTTCGAATGTGACAGAGTATATTTTAGTTTATAGAAAAACATCATTAGCGACTGTCAATCAACTATTTACAGCTTCTGAAACTGAAAAAGATTTCAAGAATTATCCTTACATAGAAGATAGTACAGGACGTAGATATGGGAGCTTCGATTTTACTCAAAAAGGTGCCGGAGAACCTAAGATGTTTAATGGTGTGATGCTGTCGCCTCCTAAAAACAAACATTGGATTTGGACACAAGAGAAGATTGATGAAGGATTAAAAAATAATCTAATTATCTTTACTAAAAATGGTACTCCTAGGGTGAAGAGATATTTGGATGAAAAAGAAGGTAACCCGTTATCGGATTTATGGTCGGATAATGATGTTAAAATAATTTCGGCGAATGATAATCAACGCATAGAAGAATTTGATGGTCAAAAACCAGAAGCACTAATAAAACGCATATTGGAACTTTCTTCGAATAAAGGGGATATCGTTTTAGATTACCATTTAGGAACGGGTACAACTGCAGCCGTTGCCCACAAAATGAACCGCCAATACATCGGTATCGAACAGATGGATTATATTGAAACCATTTCTGTTGAACGTTTGAAAAAAGTGATTGCTGGCGAACAGGGTGGTATCTCAAAAGACGTCAATTGGACTGGTGGTGGTAGTTTCGTCTACGCTGAACTCAAAAATGACGCTCAAGATTTCAAAGACGCTATTCTTGATGCAAGGACAACAGAAGAACTTCTGGAGTTATTTGAAATGGCGAAAAAATCATCATTCTTGGCTTATCGTGTTGACCCTAAAAAATTGAAAGCGAGTGAGTTTGAAAAGCTTTCCTTGGCAGAACAAAAGCAAATATTATCTGAAGTTATAGATAACAATAATCTCTACGTGAATTACTCTGATATTGATGATAGTGATTATGGGATTTCTGCTGAGGATAAGAAGTTAAATCATGATTTCTATGGAAAGGGGGAATAGACCATGCCCTTTATCTATGAAACTTATGACACGGTTAGCAAGTCAGGCTTTAAAAATTTCAAGGAAGAGTTACCTGATTATATCACCCAAAATTTAAGATATTCCTTACGGTCATACCAGCAGGAAGCACTTGGGCGTTATTTATATTATAAAAATGATGATAATCGTGCTATCCCTGAACAAGTACTTTATAACATGGCGACTGGTTCAGGGAAGACGCTTTTGATGGCGGCTATTATCTTGGAAAAGTTCCAGCAAGGTGAACGAAACTTCATTTTCTTTGTCAATAACGAAAATATTCTGACGAAAACTAAGGATAATTTCTTGGAGAGTGCTTCTGGAAAGTATCTCTTTGCGGAGAAGATTATCATGGATGGGCAAATCGTGACAGTTCGTGAAGTGACGGATTTTTCAGATAGCTGTGATGACAGCATCAATATCGTTTTTACCACCATCCAAAAACTTCACCAAGATTTGAACACCCCTCGAGAAAATCGTCTTTCATATGAACAGTTCAAGGATATTTCCGTAGTTATGCTGGCAGATGAAGCCCATCACTTGAACGCTGGACTGAATACAAACGAGAAAAAAGACAATACCAGCTGGACGTCTACCATTGAAGCTATCCAGGAAACTGCTAAAAAATCCAGTATTTTTGAGTTTACGGCAACGATTGACCTAACCAATCCGACTCTAGCTCAAAAGTACGAAAAATCCTTGCTTTTCAAATATGATTTGAAGGAGTTTCGACTGGACAAGTATTCGAAAGACGTTCTCTTTCATCTGGTGGATGGCGAAGTCAAAAATCGCATGCTGCAGGCTATTATTATCAGCCAATACCGCAAGAAAATAGCGCTAAAAAATGGCATCAATCTGAAACCTTTGGTCATGTTCAAATCGCAGAAGATTGCTGAGAGCCAAGAAAATTTGGACGAATTTTTGAATTTGCTGGAAAATCTTGTACCTGCTGATATTCTAGCCCAGCGAAAACTAGTTTCAGAAATGGATGAAAAATCCAGTATCTTAAAAAAAGCGTTTGCTTTCTTCGAAACAGCTAGTATTTCTGATGCTGACTTGATTGCAGAGCTTCAGGAAGATTTTCGACAAGAACGCTTGCTATTAGTGGACGGAAAAAACAAGAACAAAGACAGCCTCACTCTCCTCAATACATTGGAACAACCGACAAATGAAATCCGTGCGATTTTTGCCGTGGATATGTTGAATGAAGGCTGGGACGTTCTCAATCTTTTCGATATTGTCCGACTTTATGACACCCGTGATGGAAAGACCACAAGAAACGGATTTATTGCTGGAAAAACCACCAATACCGAGAAGCAGTTGATTGGCCGTGGTGCCCGTTATTATCCTTTTGTGATTGGAGATAATTTTGATGAAAAATACACTAGAAAGTTTGATGAGAATGAAAACAACGAACTTCGAGTGATTGAACAACTTCATTATCATTCTGCGAACAACCCTCGCTATATTTCAGAACTCAAGCAAGTCTTGCGTGAATCTGGGATTTATGATGACCAAAATCTGGAAGAACGTGAGCTCAAGCTTAAGGACTCTTTCAAAAAAACTCGAACCTATACAGATGGCGTCGTTTGGATGAATAAACGCCTCTCTTATGAGCAACTACTTGAACAACGTCAAGGAAGTCTGTTTGATACAAATTTCATTCCTAAATCTTTCGAAGTTAAACTCCCAACCAACGGAGTGCGAGATATCGAGGCATTTGATGAAGGAAATTATGTTTCAGATTCATTAGAGGCGATTACCTTCAAATTTGGCAAAGTTATCAGCAACAATATTGTCAGAACGGCTATCAATCGCAATAGAAAGTTCTCGTTCGATAATCTACAGAAAGCTTTTGTAGGATTGCCAAATGTTGCTGGATTTATCGATATGCTTTCAGATATTGATATTCGAGTGGAGTCAAAGTATAAACGAGTGAATGATTTAACTCCAGACGACAAACTTTATATTACTGAAAAGCTTCTCCATTATATTGAAAAAGATTTGATTGCGACCGAGGAGCGTTTCTTTGGTTCAGAAAAATTTGAACAGTACAAAATTAAGGATCTCTTTGAAGATAATATTATGCGGAAATATACTATTAATCACCAAAGTCAGGCAGAGTTCGGTTTGTCCCAGAAAAATTCAGCCGAGACACAATATTTCGAGGACTTGGATAATCTAAATTGGTATGCTTACAACGACAACTTTGGTACAAGCGAAGAAAAACTTCTCGTTCGCTTGGTTAAGGATTTAATGACTGAACTTGAAGAAAAATGGACGGATATTTACTTGCTTCGAAACGAAAAGGCTGTGAGAATTTATAGTTTTGACAAAGGACAGGCTTTTGAACCAGATTTTCTCATGTTTGCTAACGACAAGAAAACAGGTAATGTTTCTTGGCAGATTTTCATTGAACCAAAAGGCAGTCAATTCTTGGATTCGAATAATACTTTCGAAAATAGTAAGGAGGGCTGGAAACAAGAGTTCTTGCATCAAATCTCTGAGCGAGACGAGGCAAGAACCTTGGTTGATGATGACCGTTATCGCATTGTCGGCTTGCCGTTCTTTAATGATGCGGTAAGTAAGGATGAGGTTAAGGATCAACTACGGACACTTTAATACATAACGTGAGTTGGAGATAAGAAAATGTATATTTCTAAAATTAAACTAGTAAACTTTAAGAGTTTTAAAGGAGAACATGTTATTGAATTCTCGGAAGGTGTAAATTTTTTCGTAGGAAATAATAACTGTGGTAAGACGACAATTTTTAAAGCAATTGAATTCATTCAGAGTGGAAAAAACAAGTTAGATTTTATAACTCAGGGTCTTGAGACTGAAAATATATCTGTCGAACTTGAATTCAAAGGCGCGGATCTCAGTGAAATAGTTAATGATGAAAATCTAAATTTGAATAAATACAGCGACTATGTAATCGACAATGAAGATGGTACGTATAGTCTTAGGGTTTTAAGGTCATCTCAGGAATGTGAAGTAACACAAGGCAGAAAAACAGTTTCTTTGGATATATCAAAAGTAAGGATTTATAATCCAAATTCAACTGAGGAAGACGATATAAAGAGGTTTGAAAATCCTACTGGCATTGATAGAACGATTACTGCGTTATTTGATGCTCAGTTTGTATATTCGGATATAAAAAATGAAGATTACCAGGATTTTGGGAAGACGAAAATAATTGGCAAAATAATTAATGACATAACAAAAGATTTTCAAAGAGATGATATTTGGAAAGAATTTCAAAATGCCCATAAAAAGACTTTTGGAGATGAAGGATTAGGCAAAATTCTTAAGGGAATTGCGACTAAAATTTCAAAGGTACTAAAAGAACAATATGGAGATGGTGAAGTTCAATTTAATTTTGGATTGCCAGAAATTGATAATTTCTTTAAGACAGGCAATCTGCTTCTTTCGGATAATGGTATTACGACTTCCGTATCGGAAAAGGGTACTGGAATGCAACGTGCATTAGCTTTAAGTTTAATTCAAGTTTATGCTGGAGTTCTTGATACTGAAGAGGCTACACCGTCTAAACCAATCATGTTTTTTATTGATGAGCCTGAGACATTTTTACATCCTAAAGCACAAGATAAACTTATTGATTCACTCAATAAAATTTCTGAAAAATATCAAGTTTTTATTACGACTCATTCTCCTTACCTGTTAAAAAAGTTTGACTGTAGAACTCAGCAGATCAATATTTTTTCCAAGTCTGACGACGGGGTGAATTTTGTATCGGATAAGCAAGAGTTAAATTTATTTGGAATTTCTTCGCCAACGATTGGAGAGATAAACTATACTGCTTTTGGAGTAAATAGCATGGAATTTCACAATGAACTATATGGCTTTATCCAAGCAAAAGCAATAGACGAAGCTGAAGATAATTACTCTGAAAAGAAATTTGAACAATGGCTCGTTAATAAAGACTTAATTCAAAATAAAAACTATAATCGCTTGTTGAAATCAGGAGAAACTCGACAAGAACTTAAGACACTTCCGACCTTCATTCGCAATATCATACATCATCCAGAAAATCAAAATAACAGCTATACTGCAGAAGAACTGAAAGAGTCAACAGACTTACTTTTAAATATTTTACATGATTTAGCGTAAAATAAACAGGACGTCTTTACATAGACGTCCTGTTTTGGGTTATGGGCATATTATCATTTTGGACTGCTGTCTGAGCTGTGGTATAATAAACCTATGGAAAACAAGAATAAATTACTGTTGATTGACGGTTCGTCCGTCGCCTTTCGTGCTTTTTTTGCACTGTATAATCAAATTGACCGATTCAAGAGTCCGTCTGGGCTTCACACCAATGC
>OGJS01000859.1_pt1 | contig 15854 bp, 13 predicted proteins | sample 1572241 | NCBI WGS metagenome assembly OGJS01 (sample SAMEA2582145, study PRJEB24529) | metagenome | biome: Human gut stool | place: China | collected 2011 | reverse complement strand
GAGGCGCGCCCTTGAGGGGCTACATGAGCACATTCGGCAGGAACATCACCAGCTGCGGGCAGGCCGCAATGAGAATGATCAGCAACCATATCGTGCACAAGTAGGGGAAAGCCTTCAGCGCCACTTCCTCAAGCTTCACATCCGTAATCTTCATGGTAATAAACAGGTTCGCACCAAAGGGAGGCGTCAGGAACCCGGTTTCGCAGCATACCACAAACAGGATGCCAAGCTGGATATGCGTATGAATGAGGAAGCTAGTTTAACGGCCTATGAGGTGGTTAATACTTATCCTTACAACGATTTGGTGCGCATTTTCTTCAAGTATGGTGAGGACAAGTTCTCTAAACAAATTGCACGTAAGATTGAACAGGCCCGTCAGGTTAAACCAATTGAGACCACGACGGAACTGGCGGAAATCATTAAATCAGCTAAGCCTGCTAAGGAATTGAAGAAGAAGGGCCATCCAGCCAAACAAATCTTCCAAGCTATTCGTATCGAAGTGAATGATGAGCTTGGTGCTGCGGATGAGTCTATTCAAGAGGCCTTGGATTTACTTGCTGTGGATGGTCGTATTTCGGTCATTACCTTCCATTCCTTGGAGGATCGATTGACTAAACAGCTTTTCAAGGAAGCCAGTACGGTAGATGTGCCTAAAGGTCTACCTTTTATTCCTGAAGACCTCCAACCTAAGGTAGCCTTAGTTAATCGTAAGCCAATCCTACCTAGTCAGGAAGAATTAGAAGCTAATAACCGCTCGCATTCTGCTAAATTGCGTGTGGCTAAAAAAATCAGGAAATAATTATGGAAAATAAGGAACATCAGATTGTCAATAGAGCCATTAGAAACCATATTCGTTTTATGACGCGTATGGAAAAGGCCTTCTATTCGGCAATTGTTTTGACAGCTATTGTGATGAGTATTGCAGTTGTATTTTTACAAGGGCGTAATCAGGCTATCAAGCAACAAATCACAGACCTTAATAGCAAGATTAGTGATGAAAAAACAGAGCTTAACAATGCTAAGCAGGCGGTTAATGAGTTGACTAACTCTGACCGTATTAAAGAGATTGCTAATAAGGCAGGCCTGTCTATTAATAACGATAGTATTAAGAGTGTGAGGTAACCAATGAACAGATTAAGAAAACTTAAACATTTATTTCTAAACTATGTCGTTAGGGATAGGCGAAAGCCAGCCCAGAATCGACAGCACGTTGGTCAGAACCTTATGGTTCTCAGCATCTTTATCTTTTTCGTCTTTATTATCAACTTTGTGGTGATTATCGGGGCAGACAGTAAGTTTGGTGTCGATTTGTCGACCCAGGCTGCTAAATCTTATAACACTAAGACCACAGTGGCTGCCAAGCGTGGGACGATTTACGACCGAAATGGAAATGTTTTGGCTGAAGATTCAACCAGTTATGCCATTTACGCAATCGTGTCGACTAGCTATGTGTCAGCGACTCAAGAAAAACTCTATGTCCAAGATAGTCAGTTTGACAAGGTTGCTGATATTCTAAAGGATAAGCTAGGAATTGAAAAGAGTGATTCCTTGGCCCAATTGCGTACTAAGGGTGCCTACCAGGTTTCCTTTGGACTAAAGGGGAAGGGAATTACCTACTCTGTTAAAGAAGAACTAGAAAAAGCCTTTAAAGATGCGGGAATTAAGGGGATGGCCTTTGAAGCAACAACGTCACGAATGTATCCTAATGGAACCTTCGCGTCAGAGTTTCTTGGCCGTGCCGAAGCTGTTGAAAATAAAAAAGACGGTTCGTATTCATTGGTCGGTCAAACAGGTTTAGAGCGTTCGCTGAATAGCCTTTTGACAGGTAAAGATGGCGAAGCTATCTACGAGAAGGACAAGGACGGTAATACCCTTCTTGGTACGGAAACGATTACCAAAGAAGCTATCGATGGTAAGAATATCTATACGACCTTGTCGGCACCCCTTCAGACCTTCCTAGAGACGCAGATGGATACGTTTATGGAGCAGACCAAAGGTGTAAATGCTTCAGCAACAGTTGTCAATGCGAAAACAGGTGAAATCCTTGCAACGACACAACGTCCGACCTATAATTCTGATACTCTTGAGGGACAGGCTAAGAAAAACTATGACTGGGTTAACCGTCTTTACGAAGCTCAGTATGAGCCTGGATCAACCATGAAGGTCATGCTCTTGTCAGCTGCTATTAACAATGGAAGTTTCAACCCGAATGCGACCTACAGTAATGCTAATGGTATTAAGGTTGACGACGTTGAAACTAATGACTGGTCAATCAATGAGGGTATCTCAACAGGTGGTACCATGACATTTGCTCAAGGCTTCTCTTATTCAAGTAACGTTGCTATGACCATGCTAGAACAAGAGATGGGAGACAAGGTTTGGTCTAACTACTTATCTCTTTACAAATTTGGTCTTCCTACCCGTTTTGGGATGTTTGGTGAGTCTTCAGGGGTTGTCTCTCGAAACTCTGTTAATATAGCTCAATCATCCTTCGGACAAGGGATTTCAGTGACTCAGGTCCAAATGCTTCGAGCCTTTACCGCCATTTCAAACAACGGTATCATGTTGGAACCTCAATTTATCAAACAAGTTGCCGATGTTAACCAAGGTACAGCTCGTACAGCTAAGAAGGAAGTTATCGGTAAGCCAGTTTCTAAGCAGGCTGCCTCTGAAACGCGTAACTATATGATTTCCGTTGGTACGGATCCAGAGTTCGGTACCCTTTACAATAAATCTGAAGGGGCACCTATTATCAAGGTTGGTAACTATGATGTAGCGGTTAAGTCTGGTACGGCTCAAGTTGCCGATGAAAAGACTGGGACTTACAAAGTTGGTTCCAAAGAAACCCTCAATTCAGTTGTAGCTATGGTACCTAAAGATAATCCAGAATACATCATGTATGTGACTGTTCTGGAGCCTAAGACTTGGGATAATAATTTTTATGCGACTGTGGTTAACCCGGTTTTGGAAGAAGCCATGTCTATGGGAGACACCCTAGATACTTCTGTGTCTGAAGGTAGTGAAAAGACCGAGGAAACGAGCTATCAAACCGGCGATATTATCGGTAAGAGTACGGGCGAGACAGCTAACACCCTTCGTCAAAACTTGATTCATCCGATTGTTCTGGGTGTTGGTGATAAGATTGAGAAGGTTTCTGTAGATTCCAAAGCCAATATCAAGGCTAATGAACAGATTCTTATCATGACCAATGATTTCACAGAACTTCCAGACATGTATGGTTGGACCAAGAAGAACGTTGAAACCTTTGCCAAATGGAAAGGCATTAAAGTTACTTATAAGGGTGGCAAGTCAGGGACTGTTACCAAACAAAGTGTTGCGGCAGGAAAAGCCCTGTCTAAAACCAAGAAGATTACCATTACTTTAGGAGACTAAGATGACTATGAGTCTGATAGCAGGTGTGGCCGCCTTTGTGTTGACGGTGCTCGCCATGCCTCACTTTATTACTTACTACAAAATCAAGAAAATCGGTGGCCAACAAATGCATGAAGATGTGAAGCAGCATTTGGCTAAGGCTGGAACACCAACTATGGGAGGGACAGTCTTCCTAGTGGTTGCCATCTTGGTTAGCTTGATTTTTAACTTCCACGTCTTTAGCGAGGGCCACCAAGCCTATGGTGCTACAGTAGGGATTCTCTTTGTAATTTTGATTTATGGAATTATCGGCTTCCTTGATGATTTCCTTAAGATTTTCCGTCAAATCAATGAGGGACTTAAACCTTGGCAAAAGATGGCCTTGCAGATTATTGCGGGTTTGCTTTTCTACTTTATCCACGTACTCCCTAGTGGGACAGATAGCCTAGCTATTGGTGGATTAACCATTCATCTCGGTGTCTTTTATGTTCTATTTGTTTTATTCTGGATTGTCGGTTTCTCAAATGCTGTGAACTTGACAGACGGTATTGATGGTTTAGCTTCTATCTCTGTGGTTATCAGCTTGATTGCCTATGGGATTATCGCTTTTGTCAAGGGTGAGTTCGCTATCTTGACTATCATTATCACTATGATTGGGGCACTTCTTGGCTTCTTCGTCTTTAACCACAAGCCAGCCAAGGTCTTTATGGGAGATGTCGGTTCCTTGTCACTTGGAGCTATGCTTGCGGTTATCTCTATTGCCCTACGTGTAGAGTGGACTCTACTCTTGATTGGTGTGGTTTATGTCTTTGAGACAGCTTCTGTCATGCTACAGGTCAGCTATTTCAAATACACTAAGCGTAAGTATGGTGAAGGTCGTCGTATTTTCCGTATGACACCATTCCACCATCACCTCGAGTTGGGTGGTCTTTCAGGTAAGGGTGACAAATGGTCAGAGTGGAAGGTTGATGTTTTCCTTTGGACAGTTGGAGCACTTGCAAGTGCCATTACCCTTTGGATAGTTCTTGGAAACGTTATGAAATAAATGAAAAGAGCAGAAATGCTCTTTTTCTGTTATAATGATAGGGATAGACTAGATAGAAAAGAAGAAGTAAACATGTCATTTAAAGATTTTAATTTTAAAACATTTATTCAGGAGGCTCTTGACGAGATTAAGTTTAAGGAGCCAACACCTGTTCAACAGAAATTGATTCCTGTAGTCCGTTCAGGTCGTGATTTGGTTGGTGAATCAAAGACGGGTTCAGGGAAGACACATACCTTCCTCTTGCCAATTTTTGAGAAACTAAATCCAAAGAGTGGTGATGTTCAGGTTGTTATTACAGCACCATCACGTGAATTGGCGACACAAATTTACCAAGCGACAAAACAAATTGCCAAACACTCTGCTACAGAAATCCGTGTTGTTAATTACGTAGGTGGTACGGATAAACAACGTCAGATTGAGAAACTCAAGGTAGCACAACCTCATATTGTTATCGGGACACCAGGTCGTATTTATGACCTGGTAAAGTCTGGTGACTTGGCTATTCACAAGGCCCATACTTTTGTTGTTGACGAGGCTGACATGACCATGGATATGGGATTCTTGGATACTGTAGACAAGATTGCGACAAGTCTTCCTAAGGAAGTTCAAATTCTGGTCTTCTCAGCAACCATTCCTCAAAAATTGCAACCATTCTTGAAGAAATACTTGACCAATCCTGTTATGGAACAAATCAAGACTTCAACGGTTATTGCAGATACTATTGATAACTGGTTGGTATCTACCAAGGGTCGCAACAAGAATGAACAAATTCTTGAGATGCTTAAGGGGATGCAGCCATACTTGGCAATGATTTTCGTCAATACTAAGGAACGTGCGGATGATTTACATAGTTATTTAGTATCAAACGGTCTTAAAGTTGCGAAAATTCATGGTGGTATTCCACCGCGTGAACGTAAACGTATCATGAATCAAGTTAAGAAACTTGAGTTTGAGTATATTGTAGCGACTGACCTTGCAGCGCGTGGAATTGATATTGAAGGGGTTAGCCATGTTATCAATGACGCTATTCCTCAAGATTTGTCATTCTTTGTTCATCGTGTAGGACGTACTGGACGTAATGGCTTGTCAGGAACAGCCATCACCCTCTACCAACCAAGTGATGACTCAGATATTCGTGAGCTTGAAAAGATGGGGATTACCTTTGAGCCGAAAGTCTATAAGGACGGCGAGTTTCAAGATACCTATGACCGTGACCGTCGTGCCAACCGTGAAAAAGCCTATCAAAAACTTGATACGGAAATGATCGGTTTGGTTAAGAAGAAAAAGAAAAAAATCAAGCCTGGCTACAAGAAGAAAATTCAGTGGAAAGTTGACGAAAAACGCAAACGTGAGCGTCGTGCAGCTAACCGCGCTAAGGGACGTGCTGAGCGTAAAGCTAAGAAGCAAAGTTTCTAAGCCGTGGCTTTTAGCTGAAAGCAAATTTTAATTTAAAAATTCAAGAGGTTGAAACCAAAGTGTTTCAGCTTTTTTGATTATTATCAAACTTTTTGGAAAGTCTCAGTATATGCTGGAAAAATAATTAAGTATTTCTTAAAAACTGAAACTATGACAGATTTTAAATAGTTTTATCACAGCTATTTTTAAGAAGATTTCCGTTTAAAGTAAAATAATTTGTAAATTTGAGGTTACTAGTTGAATCAACTCTCAAAAATCAATAAGATTGACATGCTTGATTTCAAAGATCTTTCTACCATTGTGGGTGGAGCATGTAGTTTTTGGGGAGCTACAGCTGCCGTAGGTGTCGGGGCTGTTGGAGGAGCCGTTAAAGGTGGTATTCAAACAGGTACTTGGCAGGGTGCAGCCTTAAAGGGTATTTGTTATGGCCTTATTTGTCGTTATTAGGCGATCACTGAGTCAATTTTTTGGCCAAATAGTACTTGCTCTCCTAATTTATGGGCTTATATTCCTTGCTTGGCAACACTTTAGAGGAGAAGTTTTCTCAATTGTGTGCATCTATGTCAGTATATCCCTGGCAGATGACGTCTATCATCTGGCAGAAGAATATGTTAAAAAGAAAGTTAACTAGGAATACCTTCCTGTTTGAAAAATAGTTCAAAACTTGGCAAAATGAATGTCAAGTTTTTTTGTGGTAAAAGTGCTAAAATAGAAGTCATGAAAGACACGATTCGAATTCTTCATATCAATGATTTGCACTCTCATTTTGAACAGTATCCACAACTCAAGCGTGCTGTGGATGATTTGAGTCAGACGGATAGAGAGTTGATTAAGGTAGATCTTGGGGATAATGTGGATAAGTCCCATCCCCTATCTGATGCGACAGCTGGGCGTTTTAATGTAGCCTTGATGAATGAGTTGGGGATAGACTATGCGACTATTGGAAATAATGAGGGAATTGGTCTAGCTAAGGATGAGCTAGACTGTCTTTATGAGCAGGCCAAGTTTCAGCCAATTATAGGAAATCTCAAGGATGAGGGGAGACAGCCTGAATGGGCCAAACCCTATCTTATCCATAAAACTAAAGCAGGTACAAACATTGCTTTCTTGGCCTATACCTTCCCATATTACATCACCTATGCTCCCAACGGTTGGCAGGTGTTAGAGCCTATGGCTCGGTTGGAAGAGGATTTGGCTCGCCCTGAGGTAAGGGATGCAGACATAGTCGTCGTTCTTAGCCATCTGGGTGTACGTTATGATGAGCAGATTGCAGAGACTTATCCACAGGTAAACCTTGTCATTGGGAGCCACACGCATCACCTTTTTGAAGAGGGCAAATTAGTCAATGAAACCTATTTAGCAGCTGCTGACAGATATGGTTATTATCTTGGCTGTATTGACCTTACTGTGGAAAATGGACAATTGATAGAGTGTCAGATTGAGGCTATCCCCACCAAGTCCTACATCTTGGATTTAGACAAGGAGGACGAAGCCTTTATCAAGGCTATGCGTGAGGAAGGCCATCGTCGTTTAGCTCAGAAAAAAGTAGCTAATCTAGGTCGAGAACTAGATTTTGATGAGACCTGTCAATTGGTTTTACAGGCTGTTTGTCAGGAGACTCATAGCCAGTTAACGCTTTTAAATACTGGACTTATCATGAAAACACTAGGTCCTCAAGTGACCATGGCAGACCTGCAAGAAGCCCTTCCTCACCAGATGCGGATGGCACGTCTAGTCGTGACAGGACAAGAACTCAAAGAAATCTGTCAGGAAGTTTTTACTAAGGCTGAACTCCTTAAAAATCAGGCTATTAAAGGTATGGGATTTAGAGGGAAGACATTTGGTGAAGTAATCACGGGGAATTTTGCTTACAAAAACGGTAATTTGTTGTATAATAGAAGGGTTGTAGATTCCAATGAGAAGTTTAGTTTGGTCCTTGTGGACCAGTACTACTTTGCTTCTTACTTTCCTACAATTAAGGAAAAGGAAGTTACTCTTCTTTTTCCAGATTTGTTAAGGGAACTTGTGGCCAAGTATTTAGGAAAAAATGGTGCCAATTGGGATAAGATATAGAGACATTATTACAGCATCAGGATAGAAAATAAGAGAGAGCAGAAAGGATGGCACATGCGTAAAGAAATCTTGCCAGAAATGTTTAATTATAATAAATATCCAGGGCCAGACTTTGTGTATGTGGCTGATCTTCTGAAATCAGATGCCTGTCAGTTTACAGTTCTTGAAAATCACAAGGATGCTTTAGACGCTACCCGCTTTGGGCAACGTTTTTCTGAAATCATGCTCAAGTATGATTATATCGTTGGGGACTGGTCTAATGATCAGCTTCGCCTTAAGGGATTTTACGAGGACGAGCGCCCTAATACGCGTAAGACAGACCGCATTAGCCGATTATCGGAGTATTTGCGTGAATACTGTGCCTTTGGCTGTGCCTACTTTATTTTGAAAAATGAAGAGCCGCAGTTAATCGTCTTTGAAGAGGAGACAGAGCCTCGTCGCAAGCGTCGTCGTTCTAACAATCATCGTCATTCTTCTCAGGAATCTAGAGAGAAGGAGCGTAATGCTTCTCAAAAGAATAGGGGCCAAAAAGCTTCTGCTAAGCAAAAGAGGGATAAGTCCAAACGAAGAGACAGGGACCAAGAGGGACCAAGCTTTGAGAAAATCAAGCGTCGACCTAAGTTTAAATCTAGATCCGAGGACGGTGGCCGTGAGCGTAAGTCTAACTTCAAGAAGAGTCAGAAGAAAGCTTCAAAATCAACAAATCAAACCCCCTCACTGAAAAAACAAAGTAATGCCAAGTCAGATGGTCAGCATTTTACAATCAGAAAAAAAGGAAATTAAACTATGTCAGAAGTAACAACACAAGCAAAACCAGAACGTCGTAAACGTCAGAAATTGGAAGATATGGAGGGCTACAAACCTTCTATTTATGGTCTTACTCGTGACGAGTTGATTGATTGGGCTATGGAACACGGTGAAAAGAAATTCCGTGCGACTCAAATTTGGGATTGGCTCTACAAGAAGCGTGTGCAATCTTTCGAAGAAATGACCAACATTTCAAAGGATTTCATTGCTAAATTGAATGAGAATTTCTGCGTAAACCCATTGAAACAACGTATCGTTCAAGAATCTAAAGATGGTACTGTTAAATATCTTTTTGAATTGCCAGATGGTATGTTGATTGAGACGGTTTTGATGCGTCAACACTATGGTTTGTCTGTCTGTGTGACAACTCAGGTTGGATGTAACATCGGTTGTACTTTCTGTGCCAGTGGTTTGATTAAGAAACAACGTGACTTGACTGCTGGTGAGATTGTGGCGCAAATCATGTTGGTACAAAAATACTTTGACGATCGTGGTGACGGTGAACGTGTCAGCCACGTGGTTGTTATGGGTATCGGTGAGCCATTTGATAACTATGACAATGTGCTTCGCTTCTTGCGTACCATTAACAATGACAATGGTCTTGCCATTGGAGCGCGTCACATCACCGTGTCAACATCTGGTTTGGCACCAAAAATTAAGGAATTTGCTAACGAAGGTGTTCAAGTTAACCTTGCCGTATCACTTCACGCGCCTAACAATGACCTTCGTTCAAGCATCATGCGTATCAACCGCTCATTCCCACTTGAAAAACTCTTTGAAGCTATCGAGTATTACATCCAAACAACCAACCGTCGTGTAACTTTTGAGTACATCATGCTTAATGAGGTCAATGACCATCCTGAAAATGCTCAAGAGTTGGCTGATTTGACTAAGAAAATCCGTAAGTTGTCATACATCAACTTGATTCCATATAACCCAGTATCAGAGCACGACCAATATAGCCGTTCAACTAAAGAACGTGTGGCGGCCTTCTACGATGTGCTCAAGAAAAATGGGGTTAACTGCGTGGTTCGTCAAGAGCACGGTACAGATATCGATGCAGCTTGTGGACAGTTGCGTTCAAACACTATGAAACGCGACCGTCAAAAGGCAGTGGCAGAAGCTTCTGGTAAATCAGAAGGTAAGTAAGATGTTTCAGCTTAAGACTTGGGTAGATAAGGATGGAGAACTAACACCAAAAGGAAGAAAGCTAAGCCGAGTTTTGGTCTGTGCTTATCTCCTTTGTTTAGTGCTCCTATGTTGGACACCCCAGTACGGGCTAGTTGAAGGTGTTGAAACCCCTGGTATTCAACATTTTGGTCGTGTAGTGGTCCTATTAACCCCATTCAATAGTTTGACCAACTTTTATCAGCTGGATAGTCTTAAGGAGATTGTCTTTGTGCTTGGGCAAAATGTGACCAACATTTTCTTGCTGAGTCCGCTGATTTTAGGGCTTTTAGCCTTGTACCCCAGATTCAGGTCTTGGAAAAAGGTCCTTTTAGCGACCTTTGTCATGTCTTTGACGATTGAGGTTGGACAAGTCATTCTAGATCTTCTCATTGATGCTAATCGTGTCTTTGAGTTAGATGATTTATGGACCAATACCTTGGGTGGTTTGGTGGCACTAGGTGTCTACCGCCTTCTTGTAAAACTGATTCAAACGCATTTTAAAGAGTAAAAAACCTGGGAGCTTACGCGTCTCAGGTTTCACTTATTTTCTATCATACAAATACAACACATTCAAAAGAGGGAAAAATGAATAAACACGTTTGGAGAAATAATGAAACACTTAATGATGACAGTAGTCACCGTATTAACGTTAGGAGTAACAATGACGATGGTTAAGGCAGATACTTATCAAAGTGGCCGTGATGCCGATATTATGCGAGAAAGAGGACAGGTTTGGAATTATTCTGAGTCTAAGAGAGAGCCTCAATTAGCCAACTACAACACCGATGGTCGCTATCTCAGTGAGGCAACTAACTTTGAATTGTACAATTTTGTCAGAGAGTATAAGACATCTGATGAAATCAGACGCATTTGGAACCCTAAGAAAGATGAATCAGTTATCCATGATAAGGAGAGTTACTCTGTGGATGGTGGGAACAAGGTATATAATTTTGATTCCTTTGCTTATCAATTGCCAGAGTCTACTGATTTTGGGAAGTTATCTTATATTGGTCACTTTCAGTTAGAAGATGGCACAATCTATCGCTATTGGAAGTAACCTTATCATACGAGACTTATACGAGGTCTATTATTAACCATTTGTAAGGATAGGAGGAGTAACTTGTCTTTTAAAGAATCAATCATTGCAAAACTTTGGTGGTTTTTCAAGTTAGAAAAACGCCGGTATATTGTTGGGATTTTGGCACTGAGTCTGGTTTCGGTTCTCAATCTAATTCCTCCTATGGTTATGGGGCGGGTCATTGATGCTATCACATCGGGAAAATTGACCAATCAGATCTTGCTTTTGAATCTCGTTTATTTGCTTTTGGCAGCTTTGGGGATGTACTATTTGCGCTATGTTTGGCGCATGTATATCTTGGCGACTTCTTATCGCTTAGGCCAGATTATGCGTTCACGCCTTTTTGAGCATTTTACCAAGATGTCGCCTTCTTTTTATCAAAAGTACCGAACTGGGGACCTCATGGCCCATGCAACCAATGATATCAACTCTTTAACCCGCTTGGCTGGTGGGGGTGTCATGTCAGCCGTGGATGCCTCTATTACAGCCTTGGTAACCCTAATCACCATGTTTTTCAGCATTTCCTGGCAGATGACACTGGTGGCTGTCTTACCCCTCCCTTTCATGGCTTTTGCGACTAGTCGTTTGGGCCGTAAGACCCATAAAGCTTTTGGAGAATCCCAGGCAGCCTTTTCAGAACTTAATAATAAGGTTCAAGAGTCGGTATCAGGAATCAAGGTAACCAAGTCTTTTGGCTATCAGGAGGCTGAGCTTCAGTCCTTCCAAGAGACCAATAAGATGACCTTTAAAAAGAATATGCATACCATGAAGTATGATAGCCTTTTTGATCCTTTGGTCTTACTCTTTGTTGGCTCATCTTATGTTTTGACCCTTCTTGTCGGTGCCTTTATGATTCAGGCTGGTCAGATAACGGTCGGAAATTTGGTAACCTTCATTACCTATTTGGACATGCTGGTTTGGCCTCTGATGGCCATTGGCTTCCTCTTTAATATCACACAGAGGGGAAATGTGTCCTACCAACGTATTGAAAATCTTCTGGAACAGGAATCAGATGTTCAAGATCCTGCGCACCCTCTCCCAAGTATTGAAAATGGTCGCTTAGAATATGCGATTGACCGCTTTGCTTTTGAGGATGAGGATACTTTGAGAGATATTCATTTCACCTTGGACAAGGGGCAAACCCTTGGTTTGGTTGGGCAGACTGGCTCAGGAAAGACGGCCCTTGTCAAGTTGCTCTTGCGGGAGCACGATGTTAATCAAGGAGCCATCTATTTGAATGGGCATGACATTCGAGACTACCGCTTATCAGACTTGCGTAGCTTGATGGGCTATGTCCCTCAAGACCAGTTTCTCTTTGCCAGTTCCATTTTAGACAATGTTCGCTTTGGTAATCCTGATTTTGCCTTTGAAAAGGTGGAAGAAGCAACTAAGTTGGCTCAAGTTTATGATGATATCAAGGCTATGCCTGAAGGCTTTGAAACGATCATTGGTGAAAAGGGTGTCAGCTTATCAGGCGGTCAAAAACAACGTCTGGCCATGAGTCGGGCCATGATTTTGGATCCAGACATTTTGATTTTGGATGACTCCTTATCTGCGGTTGATGCTAAGACAGAACATGCCATTATTGATAATCTCAAGCATACTCGTAAGGACAAGACAACTATCATTACTGCCCACCGTCTTAGTGCGGTGGTGCACGCTGACCTCATCCTAGTCATGCAAGATGGTCGTATCATTGAACGTGGCCGTCATGAGGATTTGCTAGCTCAGGGTGGTTGGTATGCCAAGACCTATGAGTCTCAACAGTTAGAAATGGAAGGAGGAGAAGCCGATGCCTAATCAAAACCAATGGTCTGTGTTTAAGCGTCTCTTGACCTATCTCAAGCCTTACAAATTCTTGACCTTTCTAGCTTTAGCCTTCCTCTTGTCCACAACGGTTATCAAGAGTATTATTCCCCTTGTGGCCTCTTATTTTATCGACCACTATCTTCATGATATGAATCAGGCAGCAAGCTTAATTCTGATTGGGTACTATGGTCTTTATCTCTTGCAGACGCTAGTCCAGTATTTGGGAAATCTCTTTTTTGCGCGTGTGTCCTACAGTATTGTCAGGGATATTCGCCGAGATGCCTTTGCCAATATGGAAAAACTGGGCATGTCTTACTTTGACAAAACTCCAGCAGGCTCTATCGTTTCTCGCTTAACCAATGATACAGAGACTATTAGTGAGATGTTCTCAGGGATTCTGTCTAGCTTTATTTCGGCTATCTTTATCTTTGTTACCACCCTTTACACTATGATGATGTTGGACATTCGTCTAACCGGGCTTATTGTGCTCTTTCTTCCTCTGATTGTCCTTTTGGTTAACCTTTACCGCAAAAAATCAGTGGTTATCATTGAAAAGACCAGAGCCTTGCTTTCAGATATAAATGCCAAATTGTCAGAGAGTATCGAAGGGATTCGCATCATTCAGGCCTTTAACCAAGAGAAACGTCTCAAAAAAGAGTTTGATGCCATCAATGAGGAGCACCTGATTTACGCTAGTCGTTCCATGTCACTGGATTCTCTCTTTCTACGCCCAGCCATGAGTTTACTGAAGCTGCTGGGTTATGCTGTTCTTATGGCCTATTTTGGCTATCGAGGTATCTATCTGGGCATCACAGCAGGGACCATGTATGCCTTTATCCAGTACATTAACCGCCTCTTTGATCCCTTGATTGAAGTGACACAAAACTTCTCAACCTTGCAAACTTCTATGGTCTCAGCAGGTCGGGTCTTTGCCTTGATTGACGAGCGCACCTATGAACCTGAGCAGAGAGGCACAGATGCCAAGGTTACTGAGGGGAATATTCGCTTTGAAAATGTCTCCTTCTCCTATGATGGCAAGCACCAGATTTTGGATAATATATCCTTCTCTGTCAATAAAGGAGAAACCATCGCCTTTGTCGGTTCTACAGGTTCCGGGAAATCCTCTATTATCAACGTGTTTATGCGTTTCTATGAGTTCCAATCAGGCCGAGTTCTTCTTGACGGTGTGGATATTCGCGATTATAGTCAGGCAGAGCTGCGTAAGAACATTGGTCTTCTTCTTCAGGAACCCTTTCTCTATCATGGTACAGTCAAATCCAATATTGCCATGTATCAGGATTTAACTGATGAAGAGATTAAAGCAGCCGCTGAGTTTGTGGATGCCAATCACTTTATCGACAAACTTCCAGAAGGCTACGATGCTCCAGTTTCTGAACGAGGTTCAAGTTTTTCAACTGGCCAACGCCAACTTCTAGCCTTTGCTAGGACCGTTGCTAGCCAGCCTAAGATTTTGATTCTGGATGAAGCGACAGCCAATATTGATTCAGAGACAGAGGCTATTGTCCAAAATTCTCTAGCAAAAATGCGTCAAGGACGCACAACTATTGCCATTGCCCACCGCCTATCGACAATCCAAGATGCCAACTGCATCTATGTCTTAGACAAGGGCCGCATCATCGAACACGGTAGCCATGAGGAGCTCCTAGCCCTCGGCGGCACCTACCACAAGATGTACAGCCTACAAGCAGGTGCAATGGAAGGAGAGTAAGATAGTTTAGAGCATAGATTCTATATTCGAAAAGATTTCTTAAAAATCAAAATCGGAGACTGGGACAAAAGTCTAACCTTAAATATAAAAAGCGAACAAAACGGAGTTATCTGACACTCAGAAGTCTGTCTTGTTCACTTTTTTGTCTAATCTATCGATTTTAAAAGTTTATAATAAAGAATTCCTAAAATCAAAATCTTTTTGTCCCAGCCTCGTTCAGTCTTATTTGTCAAGAAAAAATCAGAAGTATTTATCGATGAGGTAAAAAGGTGAAATTCCAACTTACAAAATTGTAAGAAAAATGAGAGAAATGTAAGCTAAAGAAATGGGAAAAAGAACCTCTTTCTTGTATCCTAGGAAAGGAAAAAGGGGGATCCTATGAAAAAAATAATTGACAATAGCAGTTTGAAACTGCTTGCTATGCTTGCCATGCTGATTGACCATATCGCCTGGGTATCTTTTCCACTGGCTACCAATATGAATATTCTCTCTCCTAACTGGCTGGCCAATAGTATGCACATAATAGGCCGCCTGGCTTTTCCAGTCTTTGCCTTTTGTATCGCGGAAGGATATCGGCACAGTCATGATGTGAGCAAGTATATGAGACGATTAGGGCTGCTGGCTCTTATCAGTATCATCCCTTTCTCTCTGATGGGCTGGGTTACTGGTCTTGGCTTTATCATGCAAAATACGGTTGTTACTCTCTTTTTGGGGCTCTGTGCTCTTTATTACAGTGATCAGCAAACAGCAACCTGGAGAAAAGTTCTAATTATTCTACTCTGTTTTACTCTGTCCATTATCGCTGACGGCGGACTGGCGGGAGGAGTTTTTGGTATCTATGCCTTTGCAAAGATTAAAGACCCAATCTTCCGAAAAATTGGCGGTGTCTTGGTACTGAACAGTGTGCAAATCCTATTTTTGGCCTTCAATTTCTCCTATAATGATCTGGCTGATCTGGCTGCCACCTGTCTTCTGTTTCTCCTCGTAACCTCTTTCTACAACGGTCAAAAAGGGGCCAATATTGGAAAAGTATTTTACTGGTTTTACCCCCTTCATTTGCTCGCCCTGTCTCTGTTTCGAATTGCCTTTGTCTTATTTCTAATGTAGTTAATGAATGTATTAAAAGTTGCAGTAGAATACCTGTTAAGTTAATTTTTCTTTTGGTAAGTCTAAATAATAGAGTAAAAGAGTCTGGGACAATAGCCTCTTTTTGTTGGCCTAAAACTTATAATAAAACCATAGCTTGAGAGAAAAAGCTAAAAAATAATATTTTAGGAGGTTGTTAGAATGACAACACAAACAATGAACAATTTTGAAACACTCGATCTCGAGGCACTTGCAAACGTTGAAGGTGG